>Ga0187888_1000406_pt1 | contig 47139 bp, 40 predicted proteins | sample June2016WEW_7_40_FD_132987 | JGI IMG/M metagenome (GOLD analysis project Ga0187888, IMG submission 132987) | Peatland microbial communities from SPRUCE experiment site at the Marcell Experimental Forest, Minnesota, USA - June2016WEW_7_40 | ecosystem: Environmental > Terrestrial > Soil > Wetlands...
CCTGCCTTACAAGCAGGAGGTCGCAGGTTCGAGTCCTGCACTGCCCACCACTATTCTCATAGACTTAGTTAACCTTAGCATCCTGACACAAACAACACCCTCAATAGAGGGGTTGCCATCCTATGAAAACTGTATAGACCCACAGTCCCGTATGGCCATTTATGCAATCATCTCTAGCGCACCATCCAGGTAGAAGCGGCGATGAGAACGCCGGCCGTCGCCATAAACAGGCCGAGGTGCCAGAATATGCGGCGGCCTGAGAGCAACGTAATCGAGGTGATCACCAGGGCGATCTCCAGGAAGACTTCGCCCAGATCGAAGCGGTCGGCTTTGCGGCGGGTAAGTTCGGCTTCCTTTTCCGTTGCGCGGGCCTCTTTGTCGAGTTCTTTCTGCTCATCTTTATAGCGGTCGGCTTCGGCGCGGTATTTTTCCTGCAGTTTGGCAACGGCTTCCGCGTCTTTGCTGGCAACCACGGTGGTCAGATCGGCGAACAATTCATCGGTGTGGCGGCGGATATTCTTGGCCTGGTAGTAGGCCCACTGGTCGGTGACCTTATTCTGCAAAATGATTTCTTCGGTATGGGTGCGATGGCCGAGTAGTGACACGGCGGCCACCAGGACGGCCAGCACCGCCATGGTGAGCGTGATGGGCGCGAGGTCGGGATGTTCCCGGGCGTGTTCGGCGTGCTCGCGCAATTCGTTGAGTTCTTCGCTCATGTTGTCGTGCTCCTATGGGCTATGAGGATAAACCAAGTTGCCTATTCTCCCATCACTTTAATGAGCACTCTTTTGTCGCGTTGGCCGTCGAATTCGGCGTAGAAAATCTGCTGCCAGGGGCCGAAGTCGAGTTTCCCGTTGGTGACCGGAACAATGACTTCGTGGTGAATCAGCAGCGATTTGAGATGAGCGTCTCCGTTGTCTTCGCCGGTCTGGTGATGCTGGTAGTTCTGCCGGAAGGGGGCGAGCGTCTCCAGCCACTGGTCGATGTCTTTGATGAGGCCGCTCTCGTTGTCGTTGACGTAGACCCCGGCGGTGATGTGCATGGCGGAGACCAGAATTATGCCGTCTTTGATTCCGGATTTTTTGAGAGCGCTCTCAACCTGCGGGGTCAGGTGGACATAGGCGCGCTTGGTTTTCGTGTGCAGGGTGAGGTATTCGGTGTGGAATTTCATGTTCCACATCTACCACGAAACGTCAAAGTGTTCCACGTGGGCGGCTCCTGCCCATTCCTGTTTTCGGCGATCTCTTGTTAAGATGTAGAGTCAGGCATCGGTTCCGCGCGACGTTTTCCCGCCAACCCCGCCAGGTCCGGAAGGAAGCAACGGTAACGGGCTCTTTCGTGTGCAGTGGTTCGCCGGTGCCTGACTTTTGCTTGCCCCACGGAATTGCCAAGGGTTAGCGCCCAAAGAACGGGCGCGAACCTGGGGCACCAAGCCCTTCGTCATGACCAAACGTCTTTATTACGACAGTTCTGAAATGCACGAATTCGATTCGGTTGTTGAGGAGGTCGCGCCTCCTTCGCCGGAGCAATCGCGCCCGGCCGTCATCCTGCGGGAGACCGCGTTCTATCCCACCAGCGGCGGCCAGGTCCACGATACCGGATGGCTCACGGTCAAAGGAGGCGATCGCGCGGCCGAGCGCCTGCGCGTGACGGAAGTTGCGGATGCGGAAAACGGCAAGATCGTCCACTACTTGGAAGCGCCGGCGCGGTTGCCGCTGGCAGGCGCCGCGGTACATGGCAGCATCGATGCGGAACGCCGCCGCGACCACATGCAGCAACACACCGGACAGCATGTTCTCTCGGCAGCTTTTGTTGAGCTTTACCAGATGCCGACCGTCTCATTCCACATGGGCGAAGACTATTGCTCGATTGATCTTGCGACGCCGTCAGTGAGTTCCGAGCAGATTGCCGGGGCCGAGAAGCGGGCCAATCAGGTTGTGTTTGAGAACCGTCCCGTGCGGATTCGCTATGTTTCCCGTGCGGAAGCGGAGATGCTCGGTTTGCGTAAACTGCCTCCCGCGGAGCACGACGAGCTGCGTCTGGTCGAGATCGCGGATTTCGATCTGTCGGCGTGTGGCGGAACTCACGTCTGCTCGAGCGGGCAGATCGGTTCGATTCTGCTGCGAAAAACCGAGAAAGTGCGGCAGGGGACACGAGTGGAGTTTGTCTGCGGCAATCGCGCGGTTCGCGTGGCGCGGCGTGACTACAGTGCCCTCAGCGAGGCGGCCGCGCTATTCTCGGCACAGCTCTGGGATGTGCCGGAGCAGATCCGCAAGGGTGTCGAAGAGAGCAAGCAGTTGCGCAAGCAAAAGGACGATGCGCTCGATCAACTCGCCGAGCTTATGGCTTTGACCGCTCTGCACGATCAACCGGAGACGAACGGGCGGAAGATCGTCGTACGGGCATTTTCCGATCGCGACATCGGCTTCGCCAAACTGTTTGCGCAGAAAGTGACGCGCGCCGCGACGCCGGCCATCGCGCTGGTGGCGAGCACGGTGGATCCGCCGGGTCTGGTCTTTGCGCAAACTCCGGCGCAAACTCCGGCGCAAACTCCGGCGCAAATTCCCGCACAGGCTTCCGCTGGCGCGCCCGGCTCGACCGCCGACATGGGGGCGTTGCTCAAGCAAGTGTTGTCGTCCGTCGGAGGCCGCGGCGGGGGCAGCCGCGATTTCGCCCAGGGCGGAGTTCCGGCGGGCTGCAATGTCAACGTTGAGCAGCTTTTGCGCGAGGCAGCGGGTACAATCGGAGCCTGATCCCGACCGCACGCGTCATCTTGCGGGCAGAAAGTATCCGGTGGAGCGACGGGCGTCCTCGCCCGTCCGGCAGCGAGGCGGCCGGGCGGGGCGCCCGGCTTTCCACCGGCAAGTTCATTCGATGCTGGAACCGCGGCTGATACTCGTTAACCTCCTGATCAAGCTGGGCGTAGCTGCAGCCTTGTCGAGCGCCCTGGTGCGCTCCAAAGAATTCAAGAGTTTGCTCTTTCGCGAGCACCGCGAAACCCAGCACAAAATTTATCTGGCGTTGTGGATGGCGATCCCCATCGCACTCGGCGTCTGGATACGATGCAGCGTCAAAAGCTTCCTCGCTGGCGACCTGTCGCTCGAAACCGCGCTGCTGCTGGGCGTGATCGGCGGGCGCTTGTCGGGAGGGTTCGGCGGGGCACTGATATCGCTGCCCGCAGCGATGCACGGCGAGTGGGCCGCCATGCCGTTGAATGTGCTGGCTGGAATTATTGCCGGGCAGTTGCGACGGGTCGCGCCCGAGCAGGAAGATATCTGGTCGTTCTCGCCATTCATCGATCTCACCCTCTATCGCATGATTCGCCGCAATCTGCCGCGACCGCGCGTGTTCGATTGGCAGGTCGCATTTTTCATCACCATCGTGGGCTTGCGTTTTCTGCAGACGGAAATCTGGCGCTTCTGGCCAAACTCCATCTTCAGCCTGGAAAGCCCCGGCCTGTGGATGGGCGGCGCCGGCGGAACTTTGAACGGGTATCTGGTGGAGAGCGCGATCTACCTGAGCGTGGTCATGGTGGTGGGCACGGAACTGAAAATCTTCAACAGTGTCCGCATCCAGATCAAGCTGGAAGAGCAGGAACGGCTGCTGCTGCAGGCGCGCATGGCGGCGTTGCAGAATCAGATCAACCCGCACTTTCTGTTCAACACGCTGAATTCCATTTCCTCGCTGGTGCGCTTCGATCCCGACACGGCGCGAGAGATGATCCTGAAGCTCGCGACCATTCTTCGCCGCTTGCTGCACAGTGCGGATTCATTCGTTCCGCTGCGCGAGGAAGTGGAGTTCATCGACAATTATCTGGACATTGAAGTGGTACGCTTTGGACGGGACAAGCTCAAGGTCGTGAAGGATCTCGATCCCGCGTCTCTCGAAGCCATCGTTCCCAGCATGCTGCTGCAGCCGCTGGTCGAAAACTGCATCAAGCACGGGCTTGCTCCCAAAATCGAAGGCGGCAGCATTACGCTGCGCAGCCGGGTGATCAAATCACGTCTCGTGGTCGAGATAGAAGATAACGGCGTGGGCATGGGGTCGGCCCACGCCGATGGCTTGGGAGGTATGGGAATCGGCATGGCGAACGTCGCGGAGCGTCTGAAGGTACTCTACGGGGATGCTGCCAAGATGATGGTCGAAAGCCGCGAAGGCGGCGGCACGCTGATCCGATTGCGGCTGCCCATTCTGCCCAATCCGGAAGAGCTGATGACGGCTACGACGATTGCGCCAGCACCTTTCGGTAAAAGCCTTCGTAAAGCGGAATAATCCTGCTGGAACAGAATCTTTCCATGGCGGCGGCGCGCGCCCGTTTTCCCATGGCGCGCAGGGCCGATTCATCACTCAGCAGATCGATGGCGTAACGCGACATGGTCTCCACGTCGCCGACATCAGCCAAAAATCCGGTCACACCGTGCTCGATCAGTTCCGGTACTCCTCCAGTGCGCGTGGCAATCGGGACAACCTCACAGGCCATTCCTTCCAGTGCCGCGAGTCCGAACGTTTCCAGTTCGCTCGGCATCAACAACACGTCTGAGATGGCCAGCTTTTCCCGGATCTGATCCTGCTTCCCAAGAAACAGCACATGCTCGTGAATGCCTTTTTGCACCGCCAGCCACTCCGCCTGGGAACGATCAGGCCCGTCGCCGATCAGCAACAGCTTGGCAGGAATTTTCTTGCGCACACGGTCGAAGATTTCGACCACATCCAGGACGCGCTTCACTGGCCGGAAGTTGGAAAGGTGCACCAGCAGCCGCTCGTCGTTGGAGACATACTCGCTGCGTTTTTCCAGCCATTCCGGTTTGCGCTGATACTCGTCGCAGTTTACAAAGTTTGGGATGACCTCGATGTGGTTCTTGATGTCGAAAATCTTAAGGGTGCGGGTGCGCAGATACTGCGAGATTGCCGTCACGCCGTCGCTCTGCTCGATGGAGAAACGCGTAATCGGAAGATACGAGCGGTCGAGCCCGACCAGAGTGATGTCGGTGCCGTGCAGGGTGGTGACAAATGGCAGATGCTTCCGCGGCGGAGTTGCCGCCAGCATCTGTTTGGCCAGCATCGCGCTCACCGAGTGCGGGATCGCGTAGTGCACGTGCAGCAGATCGAGTTCGTAGAGCTGCGAAACCTCGGCCATGCGCGTCGCCAGCGCCAGATCATACGGAGGATATTCGAACAGCGGATAGCGCGTGACCTCGACCTCGTGATAATGAATGTTCGGTTCCGGCCCGGTCAGGCGAATGGGCTGCGAATAGGAGATGAAATGAATCTCGTGGCCCCGGCGGGCCAGCTCAAGCCCCAGTTCGGTGGCGACCACTCCGCTGCCGCCGTAGGTTGGATAACAGGTGATGCCAATCTTCATGCGCCTCCCGATGCGAGTCCAACGATACAATCATTGGATTCGCGGGAAGGGCTGGGGATGCAGGAGAGGGTTGCACTGGTACCGTGACCGCGTGATAAGTCATACGATGGAGGGACGGGCGTCTCGCCCGTCCAGCAGTATGGCGGCCGGGCGGGGACGCCCGGCTCTCCACCAGCAAGGGGCCGCGGCGCTAGTCCGTGCTCGGCTTCTTCGGCGTCAGATCGCAGGCTTGTCTCACTCGATCCAGATTCAACCCGCCGGGAGAAAACTCCGCGATCTGCCGGCCGCTCCGCGTGGGGAGTTCCACCTTGAAAACCTGGGCCCCGATCATGCCCCGAACGGTGCCTTTGTCCATGGAGAGGAAGTGGCCGCGCATCCAGTTCCAGCCCTTGTAGTAGTGCGTGTCGTCAACGCGGACCCTCACCCCCAACTGGGGCTGTCCCCAGAAACCGGGGCGGTTCGGTGGGCCCAATCTGACTCCAGGATTGAAATCCGCCAGCTTGAGCTTGCCGTCACTGCAATACAGGGTCACTCTGGGCTTGTAGTCCGGATCCTCCTTAAAATAATTATCCGACTGGAGCTCAAAGCGCACTTTCTTCGCGCCTGTCATCTTGTCGTCGGAGTGGAACTCCAGCCACTTTCCGCCGGCGCTGACGCCGTCCGATTCGCCCTGATAAGGAGTCATGGCGCCACTCTGGGCGCAAGCCAATGCCGCTGCAGCGCCAACCACGAAGAACAAAAGGGCGGCTCTCGCCGCCAACCCGGAACCAATTGCTTCACGAAACCAGCGCGATACTTTCAAGGTCTCCTCCTGACAATCACACCCCTACATAGTATTGAACCCGGAAGCCCCCGAAAAGTTGTATCTGCGGGTCGACCTGACGAACGCGCCGACGGGCGGTCGATATCAGTCGCACTTCATCAGTCGCACTTCTCGCGCGGGTTACTACACGCGCAAGGGGACTTTCTAAACCAGGCTCTGCGACTTCCGACTGCAAAAGAAAAAGGCCACCGGGGGCGATGGCCTGGTCTGGTAGCCGGCCCAGATTGGCTGGAGCCAGACAGGCTTAGCGAAACCAGAGTTGCGGTGTGGGCAGGCAACTGCTAAACGGCTTCACCGGTACCCCCCACCCCCCCTATTTTGCTAAAATCATCATTTCAAAGGATATAACGTAAAATATTCAAAAATAAGGAGTTAACGGTAGCTCCGTGATCGAAGTCGACCATCAGCCTGATTTTTTTTATTTATCGACCTTTTGGAATCAATGATTTAGGGAGAAATTCCCGCAAAATCTTTGGGTTTAAAGGACTTATATGTAAAATATTCCGGAATAAGGACTTAGGAGAACCACCTTTCAAGGTTTCACAGTTTCAAGGTCACAATCTGGCGACACGTTGCTGGGCTGCGCCAATAGGAAAAGGGTGCGGGAACTATCCGCACCCTTATTCTTATCTATAAATTTATTATATCAAGTTTGACCCACCCAGATGCCAACTTTTCGGACTTTATTTTATCAGGCGATTCAGCGACTTACGGGGAAAATCGTGAGAACGGGGGGTTGACAGGATTTCCCGAAATCGAGTTGGCAGGGGCAACGGCATTCCGGCCAACGTCCCCGTTCGGGTTGGAAGGTCCCGTGCGACCTGCAGCCCCCGGAATACAGAACGCTGCCGGGTTGACCCACTGCTCGCCGGGTTCGCCGCCCGTGAAAACGGAACACCAGAAAAAAGGGCGTCCCCGAAGGACGCCCCACAATTTTCAAACCACCACCCAATTAGAAGTTGACCCGGATTCCCAACTCCATCGCTCGTGGGGTAGTTCCCTCGATCGAGAACTGGCCGAACGTCGGTCCAGCGTTTGCGATGGAGAGGACAGGATCCAGCAGTTGGTTGTGGTTCAGAACGTTGTTGACATTAAGGGAGCCTTCGACATTGAACCGTTCTGTCATTCGGACATTTTTCTTTATCGCGAAGTTCAAATTCCAGTACGACATGCCGCGCAACTGTCCGTACCCACCGCTTCTGGCGTCATACCCCAAGACCAAAGGCCGAATCGCGTTGGACACCGCAGTTGGATTTCCGAAAGCGGTGTAGACTCCATTGACATTGTGGTACGACGCCGACGGCACCGGCCCCGTCAGTATGCAGTTTGCGTCGGTGAAGAGGGTGGCGCCATCGGCGGCGCCAAATTCCTGTGCGCCGCTATAACCCTCTTCCGCGAAACCACCTGAATTGGAGGAGCAGAAAATTGGCGCACCACTGCCCGCTGCAAAAACGAACGAGGGCGTCCAGCCCCCTAAAATATGCCCCAGGACACCTTGCTGGCCGCGATAGAACGGCACCTGGTAAACCAGGAACATCGTTTCCACGAATTTGCGGTCCGAGGGTTGCACGCCATATTGTGTATTAAGGTTGAACGGGTCCACGACACCTTGTTCGCTGGTGGCCTGAACCACGTCTCCCGTCCCAAGCGCCCGGCTCCAGGTGAAATTGTTCTGCATGGTGATGCCACGCCAGTCATTGAACTTGAACGTGGCAAAAAGGGCGTTGTAGTTACCATGCCCCAGACTTGTCGCCGGGGTGACGTTGCCCGAGATTTGACCTGAGCCGAACATCGTGCTGGCGGGGAAGTTAAATCCGTTCGAGGTGGGTCCTCCCCCGTTGTCCAGGGCTGTCCAAAGCGAGTAGACCTTCTGGCTTTGCAGGTAGCCGAACAAGGTGGCGTTATCAACCAACCCTTGGGTGCAGTTCGGCGTGCAGTTGAAACCGGTTCCCGTGAGCGCTGCCTCGAAGAAAGGCTGCGAAGCAACGGTCATCCCCGCGGCCGCTGCATTGCAGGCAGTGAATGAGGTCGTGCAACCCATCGCCTTTTCCAGGTTGGCATAGGCGGCCTGGAATTGCTGCCCGCCCAGGGTCATCATGTAAGGCACGGAGTTGAGATTGACCGACAGAAGTGTGTTGTGGATCCAACGGCTGATGCCGCCAAATTCCACAGAGATCTTGCTGGAAAACTGGTGCTGAACCGTCAAATCAAACGAGTCCACAGAATTCGGCCGGAGGTGCGGGTCTAGCGGCGCTGCCGTCGCAGCTGTAACGGCCCCGTTGACCCCAGGGAACTGTGGTTGCGCCACCGTCGCAGCTGGGACGGGAATTACGGGGCTTGTGCCGTCAGTTCCTATCCGGAACGCGGTAGTCGCGGTGGGTCCAGTTGTACCGCATGACCCGTTCGGGCCGCCTTTATAGACATCCGGGCAACTTACTGCATCGATCAGGCCGGGGCTGAGTAGCGGCTGTAGCACCAGGCCGACGCCGTTCAACCGGCCATAGATTCGCCCATAGCCGCCACGGATGACGGTGTCTTTGGCGTAGCTTGGGTTCCAAGCTACGGCAATGCGCGGGCTGAACGCGTGATAGAACGGGTCGAACATGTAACTCGGGTGTCCTGTAACGCTGCCGATCAGGCCGAAACCGATTTCCGGGTTGTAAACCTGCCCATCGAGCGCCGCTGCCTTGCGTTGTGCCAGGTACGACTGTGTGTCGATCTGTCTACCGTCTGGACCCACCAACATGATCTGCTTACCATTTTGCTCGGTGGGTGGCATTTCCAAGGCCCAACCCAAACCGTACGTGACGGTAAGAGAAGGTTTCAGCTTCCACGTGTCATTGACGTACAGGTTGTAGTAAGGAATGGTTGATTTATCGGATGCCGGGGTGAGGGGTGAATTCAGAGTTAGATTCGAACCGGAGACGCCGTAGGTGTATACCTGCTGCGTGTCCGTCACAATCCCCAGGACTGCGGCCGCCTCGCGGGCGAGGGTCGGGTTGCCGTTGATGGCGGCACTTAAAGACGAGAGATTCACTGTTCCAGCGCCAGAAGAATCGCCGATCTGATACACGGGATAGTAATTGATGGTTCCGCCGTTGTCGGTGCGCTGGTGGTAGTTCCAGTTATGCTGGTACTGACCTCCAAACTGGAACAAGTGGTTGCCTTTCAGCCAGGAAACATCATCGCGGAAAAAATGATCCTTGCCATCCCAGAACCGAGTGCGTGTCTGCTGGTTGTTTACGTTGTATGGAGCGGCTACATCATCCCGCTCCTCGCCAAACGGCTCGAGAGCCGCACCCAGGGCCGGCAGTGAAGTGTCACCGGAGGCTGAAAACTGCGCCGGATCGCCGGACGATCCCCACTGCCACCAGTTGCGCAGGAAGCTGTAGCGGAAATCATTTGTTACATGCGAATTGACGTTCGTGGTCATGCCCAGGACCAGATACCAGGGCACTTGCGGGCGGCTGGTGAGGGAAACTGGGGTCCCCAGCTTATCACCGGAGAAGAATCCGCCAATGTCAACCTGATCGTCGGTGGCACGGACGAGATGGTACAGGCGGTAGCTCGACATGAAGTGCCACTTCTGTCCAAAGTCGTGGTCAAGGCGCGCCACCGCGAAATTGTCCTTCAGCGGAAGGACCAGGTTTGCCCTGAAGGCGAGTGTGTTGACTCCGTCGCAGAAGCCGTCGCCAGCGAGAGAACCACAACCTGCACCCGGAGTGGGTTCGGGCATGTACGTTTTCCACAACGTTTGCATGTAGGAATTGATCCCAATGCCGCGCGGATCAAGAGTGTTCAGGTTGCAGGTGCCTCCGGGGCAGTTGGGATCGGTCGTCCCCGCCGGTAAATGCAGGATCCCGTTGCGCATGTCATCGCTGGGGACAAGTTTGCTTACTGTCTCCGAGTTCCCCGGCCAGCGCGTGCCCTGGTAATTGAGAAAGAAAAAGGTCTTGCCGCCAAGAAATTCTTTGGGAATGAGAGGGCCGCCAACCGCCCCTCCAAACCAGCTTCTGTGCCAGTCCGGTGCCGGTATTTTCGGCGTGGCTTGATTATTCTCCCAGGTGTCACCCGAAAAGTTATTGTCCAGATAATACTCGTAAGCCGTGCCGTGCCACGCGTTGGTGCCGCGCTTGGTGACGATTGCCACCTGCATGCCGGACGAATTGTTGACGTCGGCGGTCTGGTTCGTAGTCGAGACTTTGAACTCTTCAATGCTGTCGACCGGAGTTGGCATCACACCTGAGGCCTGGCCGCCGTTGATCCCGTTGATTGCTCCGCTGATTTGATTAAACTTGTTGGAGAACAACCCACCAGCGGGATCGTCGCCAAAATTCGGGTTGTAGACGCCCGAACTGCCGTCCATGTCGTTGCTGTTGTTGCCACCGTCGAGCGTGAAAACTGTCTGGTCCACCACCGTGCCGGCAGCGCTGCCGTCAGGGCTGACGCCAGCTTGCAGGGTGACGAATGAACTGACATCGCGGCCAAGTGTTGGCAAGTTGTCCAAAGCCGCGCTAGTGACAGTGTTGCCAAGCGTGGAATTCAGCGTCTGCAGTTCGGTGCCTGTGGCTTGAACTACAACCTCTTCTGTGATTGCGCCAACTCGCAGCGGGACATTGGCCGTGACTTGCTGGCCGACATCAACCTTCAGGTTTGCAACCTTACCTTGGGCAAACCCAGGGTGGTTGACCGTAAGGTCATAGGTCCCTGGTGGAACATTGGTGAAAACGAAGCTTCCGGTATCACTGGTGGTGGTCGAGCGGCTTGTGTTGGTCGTCTTGTCGGTGAGCGTGAGGTTTGCGCCACTGATGACTGCGCCCGAGGGATCCTTCACCGTCCCAACAACCGTTCCGGCGTTACCTTGGGCGGCACCGGGACTCGCGCCGAAGACCACATACATCGAGAACACCAGCAGTGCTATCGCGAAGTACGCGTGTTGATTGCTTGGCTTGGTGGTTTTAAAGTTAGATACTGCGGTCAAGAACCTCGACAATTGTTCAATAGCGGACATGTACCCCTCCTGCAAACAAAGTCGGAACGCGAATTTACTTGTTTTGCTTTATCTGAATTGCGGGTAATCCGTGTTGCGCCCGGGGTCAACCGAGTCAGCAACTATAAAACATTTCGTGACCTCAAAATCCGAATGCGGGGGAGGGTGCTAATCAGGCGGGCCCAGGGGTTGCAATGCAATAATCCCCCCGCACAAGAACCCCTGCGCTATAACAGCGCGCAGCACGCGACATGCCATTCGAAGTGCATGAAAATAAAGATAAACCTGCGAGCCCGAGGCGGCGACATACGATTTTTAGAATTGTCTGTCGAGTAACAATATGGTTTTTTATATGGCGCTAAGAACGCGGATGGTCGTTGGGGCAACCGACAAAGAAACCGACAATTGGGCCGACGACCTCGACTCAGACCCGGCAGCGAAATACGTTGCTATCAGATTGGCTTATACTGGCTTGTCAAGCAAGCGCCCGGATGGCGAAACTGGCAGACGCACGGGACTTAAAATCGTATTATACATCTCATGCTGTCAAGTTAACTATATGTTTATAAACAGTGTATTGACATAATTATCAGACCGGATTATCCTTACACAACTCTTTCACATTCTCACATTTCTTGAAGGAGTGCGTAGGTAATCCGCGATGCCTGAACAACACACCATCCTCGGTGGCAAGGTTCACGTCTACAAACGACCGAACAGCAGCCTCTGGCAGTGCTCCAGCTATTTCGCCGGTAAGAACCGCCGGACCAGCACGAAGGAAGATAGTCTCTCCAAGGCAAAAGAGATCGCCGAAGATTGGTATCTGCAACTACGCGGGAAACTCCGCAGCGGTGAAATCAAAACAGAAAAAACCTTCCGCGAAGCATCGGAACTATTTCTTCGTGAATACGACATCATCACGCAGGGCCAACGCAGCAAAGTCTACGTGGAAGGCCAACAGCGGCGCTCGCAGGGGCACCTGGTGCCCTTCTTCGGTCCTCTGGGCCTGTCGGAAATTACTGCCGGCAAGATCCAGGACTACCGCATTCATCGCCACGAGGAAGCGGTAGCGAAGCGCGGCAAGCCGCCAGCCCGCAACACCATGCATCAGGAGATGGTCGCTCTTCGACAAACCCTGAAAACGGCCATCCGCCATGGATGGCTCGACCGTCTTCCCGATCTGTCCGAGCCGTACAGATCATCCCCGAAAATCTCGCACCGGGCGTGGTTCTCCCCCGAGGAATATAAGGGGCTCTACGAAGCCACAAGAAAGCGCGCGCACGAGCCGAAAAAGGTGGGCTTCAAATGGGAATCGGAACAGCTTCACGACTATGTGCTGTTCGCGGTCAATACCGGTCTGCGCCCGGACGAGGCATGGCGATTAGAATTCCGGGATATCACCATCGTTGACGACGAGGATCTCGGTAAGACGATTCTGGAGATTGAAGTGCGCGGAAAGCGCGGCGTCGGATATTGCAAAAGCATGCCCGGTGCAGTGAGGCCCTTTGAGCGACTTCGGAGCCGGCTCCGCCCGGCGCGCGTTTATGGCGTGCACACGCCCACAAGAACGTTCGAGACCTCTGCTGTCCTTGGGGAACCATGGCGCACGCCCGGACCTACCGACCTCATCTTTCCGAAGTGGCAGCGCGAACTTTTCAAGACCATCCTCGATGAGGAAAATCTTCGCTTCGATCGCGAGGGCCGACCCCGTACGGCGTACAGCCTGCGGCATACTTACATCTGCCTACGCCTTATGGAAGGTGCCGACATCTACCAAATTGCTAAGAACTGCCGCACTAGCGTCGAGATGATTGAGAAATACTACGCGGCGCACATCAAGACCTCCCTCGACGCCGCTGCAATTAACGTTATGCGGCCCAAGAAAAACAAGAAAGGCAAGAAGGCAATCCAGAACACTCAAGCCTCACCGCAACGTCCAGATGAGGAAACGGATGTGTAAAATCGGGCAACGTGCCCTATCATGAGTAAGACAGCCGCGCGCGGGCGTGGCGGAATGGCATACGCAGCGGACTTAAGGAAAACTTGAGTGCTCGCCTGGGAAACCGGCGATGCAGAACTGCTCAAATTCGGGGAAACCTCAAATGGCAATCCCGAGCCAAGCCCGGAGAGACACCAGCCGGGAAGGTGTAGAGACTAGACGGGCAGCACCTAAGCTCCGGACTTTCCGGGGGAGGGTGAAGGGATAGTCCAGACCGCAAACCTGGCGTGAGCCCTCAAAAGCGGCACGTCCGGGCGGCGAAAGCCGTAGACGGTATGAAAATCCGCAGGGCTTAAACGGCCCATGAGGGTTCAAGTCCCTCCGCCCGCACCACGTTTTGCTCGGCAGTGACGCCAACTATTGCGCGAGCGACTTCCAAAAGGAAGGGCACGAATTTCCAGACAGTTGAATCTGGATATCTCTCGTGAGCGGGAACGGGAGGGTGCGACGGGTAAATCAGCCAAGGCAGTTGCCGTCGAATCGGCTTAACCAATCCCCCAATCAGAAAACGGCGGGGCAAGCATTCCCACTTTGACACCGACAATCTCCCTAAAGCAGCAGACCGCGAACCCCCTACCCATATACTTCATGTCAAACTCCGCGCTGCCGAGAGAGACGGGCTAGAAGCGCACGGTTATATCGGAGCCATGCACCCTGACCCGAGGGAACTTATTCTTCTCAAGCATCATACAAGTCGCGACAGTTGCCATCGTCGTGTCCAGCATGGGGCCGGATCGAATACAGGCGATGGGTAGCTTCTTGTCTCGCTTCCATGGAACCAGCTTCACATAAGGAATTAACATCCCACGAGAAGTCCGAAAGTGAACGGGTACCGGTGTCTTGCCTCCGTCGTCAGTACCTTGCTTCAGGAATTCTCGCTGCCGAACGACAGCACGCCACTCCTTCTCAACCTTGAAAGCCTCACTTTTGAACCTGACGATCTCTTCTAGGAGAATGTCCATCGTTGCTATTAGGAGTTTCTGGTACCCAAACAATGGATGTTCAGAAACTGCTCTCATCGCTTGCGCCGTCGTCGGTTCATCAAGGCTTGCAAAGATCGGATGCAGTATACTGCGGCAAATCTCGGTCTGCTTCGTTCTCTCGTACTCCACTCTTGTCCATCGACACGTGTAGATGTTCGGTTCTGGTGTCAATCTCTCACCGAAGATGCCAACTTTGGGCAGTACCCTAAACCCAACCGAATACCCGCCGGACTGTCCATACGCTCGCCACTGGCTGAGAAGGTTGTCCTGTTCGCAAAAACACGTCAGATATATGGGTTTTAACAGCCGTTTTTGGAACAAGTCTTCAAACGAAGTACGCAACTGGCGCGCTAAGCCCAGAGTCATCGAATCCCCAGGACGCGAATTGTTGTTCAGCCATTGATCCAGCACATCTTTCAGAACGTTGTAGCCATAGAACATCTCCGCCGAGTCATTGAGGTAATAAGCGGATGTCGCCCACAGTTCATTGCTCTCGATGATTCCTTTTAGACCTTCGGCTGAAGTGTAGTGATAAAGAACTGTGTCCGGCGGTGGCTCGTCCGAGTATTGATGTTCGTAGATAGTCGAGATTTGCTTAAAAACCGCCTGAGCAGAAGCGACGGCGGATTTGTCATATTCGCTGAGTAACTTATCTGGCATTTTGGCGTAGACGTTCGAAAGCTTAGGCGAACAATGAGCTTATGAGTTCTGATGTATTTGTAGCTGCGACAGTGCTGCGCCCGGGAAAATAATCGTGTGCATTCGTGGGCGAGCGTGGTGATTTCGGAGCCACGGTATGGTGCCTTGCAGCACAGCCGCGTAGATGCTCGTCGCCACCTTCCTGAATTTTCATCGCAGCCTCCTGGTGACGCTCAGAAGCAAGAAGAAAAGCCCCACGAACGTGGGGCTTCCAGATGTCCTTGGGGCCGAGTCTTCCGCTTGCCCCTTGTTCCACCCGTGGAGCGGCAATAAACAACGGTCTAACATCGCTCCCGAGTAGTGATCATAACAAGGGAAGCGCGTGGTCGTGCACCGCGAGTCCTCACGGCCCCGTTTGGACTAGATCGCTCGCCAGCCGACGATGAGCCCAAACGGACAACGCTGGCGAGATCATAGATTACCACAGTTCGATGCGTGCTTGAGCCACTCCGCGCTCCGATGCATACAGTGTTTCCTGTAGCGTGGTAAACTGATATGTCCCCATTTTGCAAAAGGAGCGTTTTCATAGCTCTGGAGCATTGAGCGTCAGGATCAGTATGGCTACGAAAGACGAACGGAAGGCGAAACTGCAGGGCAATGGTCACAACCAAGTTCAAGGATTCGTGTTCGGCATCAATCTAGAAGGCAGCGAGCAGGTTGTGATGGAAGGCATCAAAGCTTTCACACATGCGATGGCGAAGAGTGGCGTGGTGCTCACTCCTCCGGTGGTCCGGCCTGCTCTTTCTCCGGGCACGAAGGCGACTACGGCCGCAGCGGTGGTTGATCAGGTCGAGGAACCGGACACAACCTTGGAGGTTCCAGAAGAGGAGCCTGTGGTCGAAGCCAGCAACGAGACGCCGAGCAACGGCGCAGAACGCAAGCGTCGTATTCCGCCAGAGCCAAAGGTTCTCAACGATCTCGATATCACGGCTGGTCCGATGCCGTTGAAGACCTTCGTGGAGCAGAAAGGGCCAAAGAAGTCACAAGATCGGCTTGTTGTGGTGGCCGCTTGGTTAAAAAAGCACAAGGGCTTTGAAGAGATTACTCGCGACCATCTGTACACGTGCTATCAGCAAATGGGCGGCTCTGGTGACTGGAAGGCTCTAAACAATTTTGATGTCATGCTCCGCCAGCTTGGAAAGCGGAAGAGTTGGTTCGAGAAGGGCAAGAACGAAGCATCGTTCAAGGTCACGATCATCGCGAGCAACTACGTTGATGGCATGACTCCGACCAGTGCTTAAAGAGGTCTCCGTAACAAGTGAGCACTGATCCGGAACTGAAAACACTGACCGACGGTATTGATGGTTTCTCCGGCTGGATCCACGCTGAGAAAATTCGTTTCTTCGCGTGGTTCCAGCACGCCATCAAGGGCAAAACACGATTCACCACGCAAGACATCTCTGCCTGCTACGACGCGCTGAGTTACGACAAGCCAAACATCAGTCAGTTTCTCTCTGACATGGAGAAACGAAAGCCAAAGGTGCTTCTCCGGAACGGCGACGGCTATGCCCTCGAAGGATCAGTTCGAGCAGCTTACGATAAGTACAGCACGCACGGCATCACGCTGAACATCCGACAACAGGTGAAAGACCTGATGAATCAGGTGCCCGACATCGCTGAGAAGGACTTCATGAAGGAAGCGGAAATCTGCCTCCGGCATGACGCTGGTCGGGCCACAATCATCATGGTGTGGTGCGTTGGCTTCTACCACCTGTGCCAGTTCATCCTCAAGCACCATCTGGCAACTTTCAACGCGGCGTTCCCGAAGCACTACCCTGGACTGTATAAGGACGCGAAGGTGAAGGTGATGACCAACTACGACGACTTTTCCAGTCTCAAGGAGTTCGTCGTGATCGACATCTGCAAGCGAGAGAACATCATCAACCAGAACATTGCTGATCTGCTGTTTGAGAAGCTCAAGAAAAGAAATGCGGCGGCTCATCCTTCCACGGTTCACATCGGCCAATTGCAGGCCGAGAACTTCATAGACGAACTGGTCAAGAACGTCATCCTCGCTCTCCCTATTTAGGTGTCGTGACGTGCAATCCATAACTAAACTTCGATTCAACGCTCTAGCTGGTTACACTCGCCGACCCAACGTAGCACTTTTTGTTTTCGAAGAGATCGAATGGTATTCCGAAGCAAACGAACGGCTTCTTGCTGTCGTCGCCCGAGAACCTGAAGACAACGATTTTGGAGCTTCAATCCTCGCTAGAGATCGCAATGGACGCTTCAGGGCAGTTCACAAATGTCGGATTCAACGACTCGTTGGCGGAAACTCGAAGGCAGCTAGAGTTGGACATGCGAGATTGGGCAGGAAGACCTGATGCCCAATACGAGCAAGGTGACGAGCGGGGACGACCGCTCAATTTCTTTGAACCTGTGATCGAGCGGGAACAGTTCAACCCTGCGTTTGCTGCAATAAGGGAAGGCGAGGGCTATTCTCCGGCGAGAGAACTGATGTCGGCAATGATGTATTACTACGAAGATCCAGACGGCAACTTTGTCGAACAGTTTCAGAGTACTGGTTTTGATGCTCATCTTTGGGAATTGTATCTCTTCGCAACGCTCACTGAAATTGGCTACAGCTTTGACCGTGCGCACGCGGCACCTGATTTCCTGTGTTCAGGAATCCTTGGAGAGTTCTTCGTTGAAGCTGTCACGGTAGGTTCCGTCGTATGGCTCGCAAGCGAATCTTCTTAGACGAATGCAACAGCGACCTTCGGCCCGTGTTCGGCCCCAAGGACCACGTGTACGCGGCGAAGGACTTTGGCATAACTGGCAAGGAAGATCCAAAGGCGATAGATGCAGCCGTCCAGAAGAAGTGCTCAATCGTCACGGTGAACAAGGACTTCTTGGATTACTATCGGGATCATCCGATGCGAAAGGGTAAGTGGGGCAAGTACGGGTACGGCCTCATCTTCCTGAAGCACAGCAAACTACTTACTCGTGCCGAGCAGCTTCGAAGAGGCATTCGCGCCCTGAAGTGGAAGGACACTCGCGATCATGACGATCTAGTGTGGGTATCGGCTGAGGGCAAGACTCGATTAGAACGTCTGTGCCATGAAGAGTGTGCGAAGGAGTTTCCCAAGGAGCAGACGGAGTGGGACTGATTTCACAACCATTCAATGATAGGGAGAGATGACTTTATTCTTGATCACGCCCGTGCCTACTGGCACGAAGCTGGACATGTTTTGGTCGCAAGAAGACTTGAGGTGCCCGTCACTGGTGTCATTTACACCAATTTGAAGCGTCTCCCAGATAGCCGAGTGTCGGGCAATTTGCAGACTGTCTACTACATGACGAGGGAGACGAATCCCCAACGCAGGGCTGCAGAAGAAGCGGACTGGGTTCGCCTCTTTGGTGTCGAGAAAGTTTGCACCTTGAGTGCAGCAGGCATGGCCTCCGAAGAAATGTATTCGGCTCCAGCGCAACTGGCATTGGAAGATGGAGAACGCATTAAGGTTCGGACCAATGGCACACGCACGATTCAGGACTTCTTACCTCAGGCCTCTGAGATGTTGACGGCAAACGCCGAGACGCTGAAGGCACTGGCAGCGCGTCTTATTGAAAACGGAGGACGTGTTCTTGATCAGGTAGGCTTGAAGCCCGTTCTGCCGCAGGTGGAGTGGATAATGATGACAGATGAAATTGACAGCATTTGCGGCCGTCGTTGATCTTGAACTTTCGTCTTCCTAGAACTTGTGCCCGACTGCTACGCCGATCCCGAATCCAATCCGATGTCTTTGGAACTTGTTTTCACTATGTGGCGTGATTTCAGCCCGCACTAACATCAAGGTTTTCGTTTTTCCGCCAACAACCCGCCCCAGGCGTGGGGCCTATTATGGGATGTTGCAATACGTCATTAGATATGATTAAGTAATGACGTATTGAGACTGCCGATGGCAGAGCCCCTTCAGAAGATTATGCGGTACGTCGGCAAACACGGGATCGTTAGGCCCCGCGACATCGAGGCTATCGGACTTCCGCGGGAGTATCTCGTTCGTCTCCACCGCCAAGGCAAGCTCAATCGTCCTGGACGTGGAATTTACACCCTTCCAGATGCCAACGGAAACAATTCGAAGCGGAATATTCAAAGACAGCTCCACTTTACTATCGCGGCCAGATTCCGTTGGACAAAATCCTCGCCCGCATTCAGCAAGACCTTGCTCGTCTCTAGCCTTTAGGGAGTCCGCATCTTCTGAGTCCTCGGCTGGTATTTGCCGTCTCTTGCAAGATAGAATCCTCTGTTCACTTTCCCCGAATCATAACCGAGAGGCCAAGGATTCAGATGCCCCGAAAGAAAGGCACCGGCGCAACTCCTACGAAACGCCCGATTGATCGGTATGAACACCTCGACAAGAAGCGAATCAACAACCCTCCAGTTGGGTTGGTGACGCCCGAGACCGATCCGGTTGCGCCCACGCACAAGACCTATGACTATGTAACGCCCATCCCGTCAGTGAAACCCCGCCAGGAACTGGATTACGATCCGCATCTTGATCCGCAATTGGTGTGGGCGGGCAAGAAGGAGCACAGTTCGTTTGAAGTGCCGACCGTCTCGTTGCACGTGCATGAGCGGATTGATCCTCACACCATCATTAACGCCGTTCGGAAGCGTAACGGCGCCGCTCTGCCGGTTCAGGGATCGCTCTTCGAGCGCCGCGAAGAGAATCCACCCTTCCAGGAAGCCATCGACTTTTATCGCCATGCTCACGGCTGGTCGAATCGGCTGATTGCAGGCGATTCTCTGCTGGTGATGAACTCGCTTATCGAAAAGGAGGGCATGGCGGGCTGTGTGCAAATGGTCTATATCGATCCGCCATACGGAGTTAAGTACGGCTCGAATTTTCAGCCGTTTGTAAACAGACGAGATGTGAAGGACGGCAAAGATGAGGACTTGACGCAAGAGCCGGAAATGATTCGAGCTTTTCGCGACACCTGGGAATTAGGAGTGCACTCTTATCTGACATATCTTCGCGACCGGATATTGCTGGCGCGAGAACTATTGCATGATTCTGGTTCACTCATCGTGCAGATCTCCGACGAAAACCTGCATTTTGTTCGAGACATCATGGATGAGACCTTTGGCCGCAAGAACTTTATCGCTCTCATCGCAGTCCAAAAGACAACGAGCGCGTCAGGCGGTCTCATTTCTGGAGTTGCAGACTATCTCATTTGGTACGGGAAAAATGCTTCTGTACTCAAGTCCAGGCCGCTATTTCTTTCACGGGCCGGGGAGGGTTGGGTTAACTACGATTTCGTTCGCTTGAGCGATGGAACTTACAGAAGGATGTCCCAGGAGGAACGAGAGGATTGGTCTCGGCTGCCCGAAGGCTCACAAGTTTATAGGCGTGACAATCTTACAAGTCAGCGACCGGCTCAGGAGGGCGATGTCAGATCGTTTTCTTTCCTGGGGCGAGAATATTCGCCCGGCAAAGGTACGTTCAAGACCGACTTGAACGGCCTTGAAAAGTTGCGGATTGTGGATCGTCTAGAGGCGTATGGAGAAACACTGTCTTACCGGCGATTTGCGTCCGACTTTCCATTCAGGCCATTGAGCAATATCTGGACTGACACGCTCACAGGAGGATATGCCGAACAGCGCTATTACGTAGTGCAGACGGTCGCTAAAATCCTTCAGCGCTGCATCCTCATGTCAACTGACCCCGGCGATCTCGTCCTTGACCCGACTTGCGGCTCGGGGACAACAGCCTATGTAGCTGAACAATGGGGCCGCCGTTGGATCACGTGTGACACCTCTCGCGTCGCCGTCACGCTTGCAAAGCAACGTCTGATGGCCGCCAACTTCGATTACTACGAACTTGCCCATCCGGAGGAGGGCATCGCCAGCGGTTTCCGGTACAAGGGCGTGCCGCACGTCATGCTGAAATCCATCGCCAATAATCCCGAAATTCGTCAGGGCATGACACAGGAGCAAATTGACATCGCGATCGCTCGCTATGCGGATCAAGAAACTCTCTACGACCAGCCCTATATCGACAAGAGCCGCGTGCGGGTCAGCGGTCCCTTCACCGTAGAAGCCGTGCCCGCTCCGACGGTTCAGTCGCTGGAGGACATTGAGGTAGGAGACTCTGAACTACAAACAACTTCACGCAAGGCTCAGCAGTCGTTAGCTGATTTCCGCGATGCTGCGACGCCGTTGCTGGACGCCTCCGTCACGCGGTCTGGAGCTACGCTCCGACACACGGAATGGCGCGACGAACTGTTGAAGACCGGCCTACGAGGCAAAGACGGACACCATATCGACTTCTCCCGCGTCGAGCCACTCGCTGGCACGCGTTGGATTCACGCCGATGCGGAGACAAGAGGCATAAAGCCAGAGCGCGTCGTGATCTCCTTTGGACCGGAGCACAGCCTGCTTGATCCCAGGCAGGTTGAGAGTGCATGGCAGGAAGCGAGAACGTTGATTCCGAGGCCCGCAATAATTGTCTTCGCCGCGTTTGAATTTGATCCTCAAGCGGCCAAAGAAATTGATGAGCTAACGAAAGAAAAAACGGGCATGACATTCTTGACTGCGCAAATGAACGCCGACCTGCTCACGGCAGACCTGAAAAAGAAGCGAGCCTCGAACCAGGGCTTTTGGCTGGTTGGCCGCCCCGATGTCGATTTGCGACAGATTGCAAAGGGTGTCCATAAAGGTAACTGGGAAATCGAGGTCAAGGGTTTCGACTACTACAACACACGAACTGGAACTATTGATTCAGGCGACACATCCAAAATCGCCATGTGGCTGCTGGATACCGATTACGACGGCCGCAGCCTGTATCCGCGTCAAGTATTTTTTCCCTTGGCCGATGCTGACGGCGGATGGGCGCGGCTAGCCAAGAATCTGAAGGCTGAGATAGATCCCGACTTGATCGAAGCCTATCGCGGCACCGTCTCTTTGCCCTTTGAGCCAGGTAACTCTGTAGCCGTTAAAGTGATCGACGATAGAGGAATTGAAAGCCTCAAAGTCGTCGAGGTGAAGTAATGGCGACACACGCGCCTTCGGCAACCATCGATCAGCTCATCATCAGCTCGCCCTACGAGGCACCTGCCGAACATTGGAAGTACGATCGCGAGACGCGCCGATTTACCCGCGAACCCGGTCGCCGCCCGGCAGGATACGTGCGCGCTTCCGACGCTTCCAAGTCCTTTGACGATCCAGGAGAATTCGTTGAGCTACCGTTAGTGAACAAGATTCGCCCTCGCGTGGATGCATGGCGAGCCGCCGACTATCCTGGTGCCAGCGGTATCACGAGGCGTTTGATAAAACATTGGCTAGACACCGAGCAACGGGAGGGCAAGCGTTTCTTTTTCTGCCAGCTTGAGGCCATTGAAACCCTCATGTGGCTCGCGGAGTCCCCCGAATCTGACCGTGTCGGCATCAAAGTCCCCGGAGACGGGGGTGAATTTACTCGCCTGTGCTCGAAAATGGCCACAGGCACGGGTAAAACGATCTTGATGTCTATGCTCATTGCTTGGCAGGTGTTGAATAGAGTCACCTATCCGCAGGACAAACGCTTCTCCAAGAACATTTTGGTGATCGCACCGGGCCTCACCGTCAAGAACCGGCTAGAGGTGTTAGTTCCCGGCAGCGCGGGAAATTACTACCAGGAATTCCAGATCATTCCGCCGGGCCTGGAAGACAAGCTCCGACAGGGGCAAACGTGCCGAGTGCAGGTGCGGAACTGGCACAAGCTGGACTGGGAGAGCGAAGAGCAGCTCCGCAAGCGACGCAGCGTAGACAAACGCGGACCACTCAGCGATGAAGCCTACGTCCGCGACGTGCTTGGCGAGATGCAATCGGCGGAAAACATATTGGTCATTAACGACGAGGCCCACCACGCTTGGCGTGTTCCGCCTAAGGTAAAGATCGCCGGAATTTCCAAAGATGAGCTAAAGGAAGCAACAAAATGGGTAGGCGGGCTTGACCGCATTCATCGCGCGCGCAAGATTCTGATGTGCTACGACCTGACCGCGACTCCGTTCGCGCCCACCGGGCGCAAGAGCGGTGAAGAGACACTGTTTGGATGGATTGTCAGTGACTTCGGACTGAACGATGCCATTGAATCAGGGCTGGTGAAAACGCCGCGCGTGGTAGTGCGTGATGACGGCGAACAGACCAGCAAATACAAGTCGAAGTTCTACCATATCTATACTGACCCAGAAGTAAAGCCCGATCTCAATCGAAAAGTGCAGCCGCACATTCCTCTTCCCGATCTTGTCGGCATGGGCTATTACTTCCTCGGAAAAGACTGGCTGGAAACCGCGAAGAAGTGGAGGGAAGAAGGCAATGCTAAGACACCGCCGGTGATGATTACGGTCGCCAATCTAATCCACACAGCGGCGCGCGTGCAATACGCATTCGAGCACAAGCGGATACGCATTGAGGAACTTTGCGACCCTGACAAAATTCTTCACATCGATTCCAAGGTGCTTGACGAAGCCGAAGCGCAAGAAGAACCCGCGGAGCTCTTTGTCGAAGCCGAACCTGAAGCTTTAGAGGAAAAGGACGACGAGGCCGGCGAGGACACCTTGGAAGAAAACGGCGACGCGCCGAAAAAGAAGCTCACCAAGAAAGAGCGCGCCGAAAGGCTGCGCAAGACGGTGGATACGATTGGACGGGAAGGCCAGCCCGGCGAGCAAATTCAGAACGTAATTTCCGTTGGAATGCTTTCTGAGGGCTGGGATGCCAAGACGGTCACGCACATCATGGGACTGCGAGCGTTCACATCGCAGCTTTTGTGCGAACAGGTAGTGGGTCGCGGCCTGCGTAGAACCTCGTATGACGTGAACGAGAAAACTGGGCTATTCGAGCCTGAGTACGTCAACATCTTTGGCGTACCGTTCACGTTTCTTCCCCACGAGGGTAGTGCCGACGCTCCGCCACCACCTCCCGCGACCGGCAAAACCAGAATCGAGCCCCTTCCTGAGAGACGAGCGCAGTACGAGATGACGTGGCCCAACGTGATTCGGATCGATCATGAATATCGACCACAGCTCACGCTGACACCCGAAAAGGTGAACCGTCTGGTTCTAGACGCCTACAAAACTCCCAATATCGCCGAGCTTGCACCGATGATCGATGGGAAGCCGGATTTCACAAAGCTCAAGGAAATAGATCTTGCCGGTCTCGCCCAGCGGTTCCGCATGCAACGGATTGTCTTCGAAACCGCAAGTGAGGTTTACGACCAGATGGCTCCGAAGTGGAAAGGTAGCCGCGAATATCTGCTCGCTCAACTCGTTCGTCTGGTGGAACAGTACATCGAGAGCGCCAGGGTCATAGTCGATCCACCACTGTTTAACGAAGATGACAAGCGGCGACGGATCGTCATCACCTTGAACATGACCAAAGTGGTTCAGCATTTATGGGAAGCCATTCGTTTCGAGAATGCGCTTACCTTAGAACCGGTGTTCGACACGGAACGGCCAATTCGCTCTACCGGAGACATGCTGCCGTGGTACAGCGGCAAGGCATGCGAGCACACCAAACGGTCACACATCAATATGTGCGTTTACGATAGCCGGTGGGAAGCGAACGAGTCTCTTGAGCTTGATCGCAATCAAAATGTCCGCGCTTGGGTTAAGAACGACCACATCGGTTTTGAGATCACGTATTCATTCAAAGGGATCATTCACAAGTTCCGGCCGGACTATCTGGTTCGGCTGACCAATGGGAAAACACTCATCCTTGAGGTGAAGGGGCAGGATGACCAGCAAAATCAGACCAAACGTGAGTTCTTATCCGAATGGGTCAGAGCGGTCAATGGGCACGGTGGTTTCAGCCAGTGGACGGCAGACGTTTCCCGCCATCCTAAAGACGTGCTGGAGATATTGGAGAGGCACAACAAGCAGGTGTAGAGCCTTCGCGGCCAGCACCGCGATGCTGAGGTCATGTTGGAACGCTGACACATAGTTGTCGAAATCAAGAGGAAGTTGCTCCCGTGAATGTTGAAGGTGCTTATGACCGACCATGAGTGTGAAACGGCCTTCGAACAACTGGAAAGCGCCATGACGAACGCCGGACTTCGGTGGGTTACGACCGAAGTGAACGAAGAGATTAGGTTCGGAAGAACAGTTACGAAGAGAGTCTCGTCCCGTCCCGACACCCCCGAGGATGTAGCAAATGAAGGGCTGACGGACAAACGGCGGAAGTCAAAGGTGACTATTGCCGCCACTCGCCCGTATACAGCGCAAGAGAAATTGAGGGCGCTACTGGACAGTCTGGAAGATGTGATAGTAGAAACACAGGAGATGCAAAAGGCCGTGAAACAATATGTCACGTCTCATGCGAAGAACTGGAGGGAGTTGCGGCTGGTTCGAACTGATGCTGCCGGGCGCGACCCCGTCATCATCTCTCCAACTACCGACGAGGAACGGACGAGGGCCGTAGCGCACCTTCAAACGTTGATAGTCGCACTGAAAGGCGTCGTATCCGATGGGAACCCAGCCTAATCTTCCGGACCTCCTACAAGCCATCCAAGCGGCACTTGGTCCTGCCATCTCGCCGAGCCTCACTACCGCATCCGCTGGATGGGACATCTTCGAGGCCTATGTCCTGAGCATCATATTGGAAGCTGCGGAAATTGAGGGGGCGGCAATTGGTTTTCGGAATATCGATGGTTCGATACCTACTGTGTTCACCTTCAGGACAAGTCCGGGGCATATTTGGTGGAATAGCCAACCCTACACGCATGCAGAGATACAGTTTCCGAATCTTCCCCTACTAGAAGCCCACACAGGAGTGTATGTCTCAGGCAAATCCGGTCTGATTCATGAAGCTGACGTGCTGGTTCTCTTGTCTGAAGAAGCCCAACTATCGCGACAGAATCAGGTTCCTCCTCGTTCCAAAAGGAGCATTATCGCCGCCGAGTGCAAATTCTACGCGTCAGGCTTGCGGATTGGACTCGCACGGGCCTTTGTCGGGCTCTGCTCCGATCTTTCGAGCAGGGAGTGTTTCTTCATCACAAACGTTACAGGAGTGTCAGTCGAAAAGCTTCTTACTCATCAGAGGAAGAAATGGCAAAGTCCAGTTCAGCCCAGCCAGGCAGTCGCTGTTGATCGCCTCAGAAACGCTGTGCAAGATGTTTTTAAGGACTTCCGGGCGAAATATCGAGTGTGAGTGGAACCACTGCTCTCATTTCGTCTCCTGCGTGTACACTTGTTTCGTAGTTCCGTTTAAACTCGACGAGCCACTAGTTAGCTCACTGGTTCACCGCTATATCGACCGCAATTGCGCCCCCACCCGTATAGCCGTATCATTAACGATTCCACCAACACCCATGCATGATCCCGACATCCGGAATGCTCTAAGGACCGACTTGCACCGCAGATACGGTGCTGATCCGGACACTGCGGTCATTGACGAATTGAGTATCCGGCGTGGAGGAACAAGGGTTGATCTCGCGCTCGTTAACGGTGTCCTGCATGGCTTCGAACTCAAAAGCGATTACGACAGCCTGTGCCGCCTAGCTGAACAAGTGCAAGCCTACGGTAGTGTTTGCAACCGCGCGACCCTCGTGGTTGGAGAACGGCACGTTAAGAACGCTGCGGATATTGTGCCAGATTGGTGGGGGATTCGAATCGTGCGTTCCTGCTCCGGGCGACCAACATTTCGTGATCTTAAGCTACCGCAAACAAATCCGTCGTTAGATCCGATGGCCATCGCTCGACTCCTGCGCCGATCTGAAGCATACGCCTTCATTGCGGATCTGGGCTGGGGCGAAGTGGATATCACCGCATCCAGAAGACAGCTTTGCGACGTTCTCGCAAGCAGAACAGAATTGCAACTCCTTTGTCACCGCGTCCGTTGCTGCATCAGAGCGCGCCAATCTGGCGCGACACGACGCTCATGTGGTGATTAAGTCCAGCACGTATCCAAGTCATGGGTGATCCGTGATCTTTTGGTTTGCGGCTCATCTCCGCAATGTACGTGTCACCATCGCTAAACGCCTCCCCGTAGAACTCATCCCGTTCCATGAGCAACATCGCGTTGGCATTCCACTGTGCCCTTCCAGGTCCGTCCTCGTTAAAAATACCTTCTCCTCTCATAATTAGCCATTCTTCGTCGAGTGTGTATCTGATGCTCGCACTGGGATTCGCATTATCTACCGGCTCGACGTACCGACCGTATTGAATGGTGTAATCGGAGAATGACGGCCAACGTTGTCGGCCTCGCTGGCGTAATTCGTCCTTCCAGCTTGTCCAGTCGGATCGCCCAATCCGGTGGGCACCTGGCTCAAAGTTTTGAAGGTCCTTGGGAAATGCTCCCCGTGCGAGGATTAAAGACCTCCACTTCCGAAGTTGTGGCACTCTCAGAAGTAGCTCTCTGATCCTCGGTGCGTCCGGGTCAAACACTCCATAATCGACCAGAAGATCCAAGTCTGAGGCTTTCACGCCCAGGCCGTCTAGAAATTGTTCCAAGCGACGGGGGAGATTTACTTCGAGCAGTTCCGAAGGGCTGACACGCAGACAGAGTCCGTTGCGATCCGTTCTCACTGCGGTTGCTACAGCGGTTTGGTACCTCACTGGTCGATCCAACCCAGTTACGGGCACTAACTTCAGCCGATAACTTCGGCCCAGATCAGAGAGGTACGTCAGCGGGTGGACGCTCCCATTGATTGCGGGTACAGCACCCTCTAGGTAAGCCAGCTCTAGAAAAAACGGAGAATTACCCCAAAATCGCAGGATCTCCTTGGCATGGCGCCGCAGAACGGAACCGGGATCCGGGGCTAGCTCATTCACGAGCAATGATTCAGTTGCTGACTTGCGTTCCGTAGCTTCGACACGCTTCTTCGGGAAGAAGGATTTTGGAGGGATCTCAATGACCGGGGTCATCCTTGCCTTGTCGTCGCTACGAAGCCGATGCAAGGCAAGCCTCTCCGCCTGTTTCCAGCGCAGAATCGGTACGTAATGGTTTGTGCCAAACATTATCAACGGCCGGCCTCGCCGAAACTCGGAAAAAGACGGCGCACTTCTCCTTGTCCCACTAGACGATTAAGTACTCTGTAAGATTTGTAATGGTGTCTTATCTTTCCCGCGACGATAGCGGGATGAATCCGAAGCCGACGCGCAAGATGTTCAACTGCATCCGAAGTTCTAAGATTCCTCGCCGGGCTGTTTCGCCACTCATGATCAGGAATCAACGCTTCCCCCGCCAAGCTATCTGCCTCTAGCTCTTGAGGATTAGATGTATCGTCAATGTCCAGATCATCGTAAAACCCGACCCATTCGGAGCTGAGATGTCGAGCGACGTGAATCAATTCGTGCATCAAAACGAACCAAAAATTATCTAGCCTGTCATGTCTGATTGTCAGACCAATTGCGGGACGATTTTCGTCGACTAACAGCGCAGCACCGTCAAGAAATGTTTCAGGCAAGTGAGGTTCAACGATTACGGAAATGCCAACATTCCCTAGATATTCGCACGCCTGTCTTGGGCCGTCGCTGAGAGTACTCAGATGAGCCAGTTCATGCATGAAACTTAACGTCAAAACCGCTCGATTAAACTCTGCCCGTGGAGGCGATTCTAAAGAGCGAATGCACACGCGAGCATTCCAAGCGGCTAATGCATAGGGGTCCATTTGCCGAGCGGACCTCACATAACGCCCATGCTTATATAGAACGGCTGGTGCCCAGTCCCGACCCAGCGGCGAAAGAAACTGCATCATTAATTCATGCGCATTATGCGATAGATCGGATGCTCGCGATTTCAACCAACCTCTATGGATCATTTCCCGCAGCGGGAACCTGTCCCACTGAATGTCAGCTTCATCTGACTCAAACAACGTCTGCTCTCGTAGTAGAGACTTTGCAGGAATTCCTAACCCCTTGTGCAGAGCACGAACCATCGACAGGGTTAGAGGACGCTTTCGAGAGAGCACCTCAGATACCTTGCTACGGCTCCCGATCAGCGGCACCAAGTCTCGCGCTGTGAGTCCCATTTGCTCCATCCGAAATCGGAGGGCTTCGATTGGGTCGGGAGTCTGCGATTCGACTCGCTTCTGCTCGTAGTCCTGGACTAGCAGAGTGAGGATGTTCAAGCGGTCGCCCTCTGGCGTTCCCGCCTTTACATTTCGCTCAATCAGTTCCTCGATTTGATGGAGCGCGGCCTTGTAATCGTTCTCCGAATTTATTGCAGTGATCATCGTAGGCCTCACTTCCACTTCGAGTACTCAGCGTGGGTGCCGATCCGTACGGCTAAAACCACAGTGACTTCGTAACTCACTTTCGTCTCAATCCTGAATTTGTTGCCCTTGATGTTGAACACTACGCGGTTGTCCGCTAAAAAACTGGCACTCGGGAATCGGGCCTTTACATCTGCTGGTCCCCGCCATTCCGCCTCTTCCACCTCCGCGATCCACGCATTCAGCGGGCCGCGTATTTCCGCGTGCTGCGCAGCAAAGTCGTCCAAAAGTTGTCGGCCAACCAACCGCATCGAGAATCACCAGCCTGCGCAGAGACAATGTTCCCAAAACGTGTAACCAGTTGTTGTTCCCTATATGGGAACATTAAATCAGGAGTGCTTAGCATGTCAAGCTCAGTCCGAGACGAGCCACGAGCTTTTGCGGGCCAGTAAATTTCGCTCCCGGAACGGGCGGCTAATTCTGGTCCGGGATCAATTAATCAAACACGCAACAAGTCCCCCCTGCGATCTCCGGCTTCTCTCGATTCGGAGTTCTTAGCAGAAGTCGCCTCTCCTTTCCTATTTTTTCTCCACTCAACCCGCGCCTTTTCAAAACCGGCGTTATTCCAGCGGTGCTCCCTGTCAAGGGTCTTCGATGAACGCGGACAAACCGCGCCCTTGACAGGTCCGCGCCGCTGAACGCCTTCAAAACCGTCGCGGGTTTTCGCGAAGAAAAAATTTGTTTTGAAGGAGAAGAAGACAATGCAAAACACCACCGAAAGAAAAGACGTATACAGCCGCATCACCGCACAGATCGTGGACTATCTGGAAAAAGGCGTCCGCCCGTGGACTCGTCCATGGAATGCTGAGCACGCCGCCGGCCGGATTACCCGTCCTCTGCGTTTTAACGGCCAGCCCTACTCCGGAATCAACGTCCTGTCCCTCTGGATGTCTGCTCTCAGTCAGAACTTCGCGGCGCCGATCTGGATGACCTACCGCCAGGCCGGCGAATTAAACGCGCATGTCCGCAAGGGCGAGAAAGGCTCACTCGTGGTCTACGCCAACGCCATCACGCGGACCGAGCATGACGACAAGACCGGCGAGGATGTCGAGCGCGAAATCCCTTACATGAAGGGCTACACGGTTTTCAACGTGGAGCAGATCGAGGGGTTGCCCGAAATCTACTACGCTAAGGCTGTTCCGACGCACGATCCGGTGGCGCGCATAGACCATGCGGAGAAGTTTTTCGGCAGTCTCGGCGCCACGATCAAACACGGCGGGAATCGTGCCTACTACGCGCAGGAACTAGATTACGTACTGATGCCGCCGTTCGAAGCGTTCCGGGACGCCGAGAGCTACTACGCCACCCTCGCCCACGAATTGACCCACTGGACAAAACACGCGCAGCGCCTTAACCGTGACTTCGGCCGCAAGAGCTGGGGCGATGAAGGTTACAGCCGCGAAGAACTCGTTGCCGAGCTGGGATCTGCTTTCCTGTGCGCCGATCTCGAACTTCACGAGGAGCCGCGCGAAGAAAACGCCGCCTATATCGCGACTTGGCTGGAAGTCCTCAAGAAAGACAATCGTGCTATTTTTGCTGCAGCCGCTCACGCGCAACGGGCTGCCGATTACCTCAACCAGAAATCCGTCGCCGCGCAGGTCTTGGAGACCTGCGCGGCTTGATTCGTTCTTCAGCCGCTCGTCTACGACAGCGGCGATGAGAGAAACCTACCCATCGGTTGCAGCCATCCGTCAAAAGTACGGCACACGCTCTCTGCTATGTGAGCAGGAATAAGTTCCTGTGGATAAGTCTTCCCTCTGTCAGACATCGCTCAGGCAAAAACCCGTAAGCAAAGGCTTTCCTCTCTATGTTCGACTCTGGGCAAAATCATTTGTGACCCAAGCTGAATTGTAAACTGCACGGAAAATGAAAAGCCCGCCATAAGGCGGGCTTGAATGAGCATCTTGCGCGTACTTTTCAGCGCCGTTCTTTCGGAATGTCCGACAGATCGGCAACCCTTACGCCGTGCCTGTCGAGACGATACCGAAACGTAATGACATTCTTGCCCTTCTCAGGCGACATCCAGTGATAGAGCCGCATCACCGCCCAGATCGTGGATTATCTGGAAACAGGCGTCCGCCCGTGGACTCATCCGTGGAATGCTGAACACGCCGGCGGCCCGTAAGGCGAGATCAATCCCGCCGGATGCGGTGTCGCGTCACTTTACCGTGGTGACGACCCGGAGAATTTGCTTGTCGATGGAGGCGCGCAGATCCTTGGGTAGGAGGTCCGCCTGTTCGAGGCCCTTCCACGCGGCGGCTGCGCGCTCTGCCGTCTCGACCGCAATCTTCCACAGCGGGGTTGCCGGAATCCGGGCCGTGTCGGCAAAGCGCCGCATCTGGTCAGGCGTGATTTCAGACAGGCTGCGGCTGCCGCCGAAACTTAGGGCGAGCGTGTCGTTGGGAATATAAGGAAGCGTCGCCACAAAATCGTATCCCGGCGACAGGACCGGCTTGCGCTGGTCGGGATAGAGGAGGGACCAGTTCTTGAGGTGCATATCGGCGTTGCCAATTACAACGGAAAACACAAGGCGACGGACAAACTCCGCGACGGCGTCCTCACCCGCCTCTGCCCACAGGACGGACGCGATGTTGGCGTAACTGCGAAAGTGGTACTTGTCATTCGGATACTGCCCGAACACTTGCGCGAAATCCTCCATGTGAACAGGCGCTCCCCCGCTCGCACGGTCGAAGCGCTGCACCGCGAGGGCCTTCCTTCCGGGCGCGCGCGCCTCTTCGGGGAGTCCCTTGATCTCCGACATTTCGACGAGACGGTTGTCGGGTACTACGATGCCCGCGCGGCGCGCGAGTTCGAGCATGGCAAATTCATTCTCGGGGACGTTGGCGAAGCGGGTGGAGGGAAGCTTGACGATCCACGATCCTCCCATGCCCCCAGCCGGAACGGTCAGGCCTCCTGATGCTTCCATGACGGCGGAGAACTTCAGCTGGACGCCGGCAAGAGAGAACCGGAGCACGGCTTCACGCGGGCGATCATCATGGCGATCACCATCACGATGGGCATCATCTTCCTTTACATCGCCGTCAAGGGGCTCGATGACGAGTGCGCCGGGTAGATCGGCGCCGAGGACAGCGAGGAGGAAGAATTCGCGCTCAGGGTTAACATCGGCAAGCTTCGCGAGATACTCGCGCAGGTGCCCTTCGGGAAGCAGGTTCGAAAAGAACGGCGGCACGCGGCGCGTCACCGGGCGCAGGGCCGTGACGAGCCCGCCGGTGCGGCCCTTGAACGAGAGGCTCAAAGTCGGGCGCTGCGGATCATCGATATAGTCCTGCTCGAACGCAAAGATCTGGCGGTCGCCCGCGAGTCGGTTGATGACACCGATCTGGTGTCCGTGCAGGCGCACGGCGAGCGCGTTGAGCTTTTTCGGATCAAACTTCATCGCGTGGCTCCTTGCTGCTCTCTTCGTCGGCGTCGTCGGCGTAGAGGGAGCGGTCGTCGCCTTCGCCCTGATCGGGCCGAGCATGATCGCGGATGAGCGACTGCACGACGGGGACGAGGGCGCGCGGGACCATGAGGAGGTCGCTGTCGAGGGTACGAACCAGCTCAAGAAGGGTGTCGTAGCGCGGCACGATTTTGCCGGACTCGATGCCGGAGATATGGGTCTGGGTGAGCCCGAGGCGGCTGGCCAGGTCTCTCTGGGTCCAGCCGCGCTCCTCGCGGGCGTCCTTCAAGGCCAGGCGCATGTCCTCTGGAAGGGCTCCTAGTCGGAGCGGCCTGATATGCTTTGTTATATTGTTTTCCATGCTTGATACAATATACTACATCAATATCCAATCGTCACCATATATTATGTTATATCGATAGCTGGTGGTGATATATTTTAGTATATTTTAGATTGTAAAGCGCCAGAATGTAGCAACGCGAAAACCCGCAGTAGCGCTAGTCGGAGGCACAGGCTCACAGCCTCGATTTGACTCAACATTGTGTGGCTTTTCGTCGGTGTAGACAGCCACTTGTCCCAAATTCCGGCCACTGCTTGAAACCTTGCGCCATGTGTCTTTCCTGACACTCACGGGCTGTTGTCTTAACGATTTCATTGGCTTGCAGGTAACAGATGCGGCTGGCTGGCCCGTATTCGGGCCGCGATACTTTAATTTCACCACTGGGTGCGCACCTCGCGGTAGGCTCCATCGAGCGTAAACCAAACGGCTATCGAGACGGGCCCATTAGGAGCGTCAGTCATGACAAAGCCGAAGACCGTCCGAGTGGGAAATGTCACGGTGACACAGATAAGCCCGAGAGAACGGGAACTCCTTGCGGAGAAGATAAAACAACGGCATGACCTGTTGCGCAACAGGTATCAGGAGATCCACGGAAAAATAGTGGATTGGGTCAGCTACTCGTTCGGGGACGGCAGCTTGTACGTGAGTATCCGGTTCATGGACAAGACCGATTTTTCATTGCAGTTCAGTCCCAAGATCCTTACAGAGAGCATCGACCTATCTGACATGAGCACCGGGAATTTCGAGATGATTCGCCGGTACCCCAAGAGGGCTGATGAATGAACAGAAACAAGAAACAAGAAAAGACGCAGACACTGAATCCCGGCCTCCAACCAACCAAATTGTGTTAGGCGACGTAGAGGGCAGCGTGATGAAGAAGCCAGGAACAGTCGAGTACCCGGAACTCAAGGGCAAAGTTATTGAACAGGTCCGTTATAAGAGCGATTCGGATTTCACTGTACTCGTGATTGAATTCAACGACAACACGCGCGCGAGCTTCCGGTTGCGTGCAGATGTGTCGTTTGCCCTGGAACCTGAGATGTCGGGCAACGATGCGGCTGGTGATATTGCGAATTGGAAAATTCTCAAGACGCGATCCCTACCGCCGCGCTTCAAACAAAGAGAATAGCAACGAACTGATAGGTGACTTCATGGGTGTTAAGAGTTGAAGGTGCGTTCCGTGGAGCGCTGGTTCAGTTGACAAGGAACACTCAATGACAATGAGTAGAAACCGCATTTACTCTAGCCGTCATCGGGGTTGTCGAGGCGGCCCAAAATGTCGCCACTGTACTTGGGACACTATGCATGTTGCCGTTGATGGTCCTCATGCGAAATATACCAAGGGACACCGAGGGAACTACAACGGTGACATCGACCGCGCAATTGATGACTTCTTGGCGACGCTGAAGCTCGAAGCCCGTCGGCTATTGCGCGACCGCGCGCAAGCAACCGCTGCCCTGCGACAGTTTCACTTAACATTCAGTTAGGCTTGGGTCCGCGCCGCATTGGACTTCCCAGAGCGGTGCACCGATCCCCAAGCGCTGCGCTCGCACGCTGATCACTTCTATTGGCTAAGTAACCGACTCGCAGCAGTCCCTCTTTATGCCAGGGCGGAGAAGCTGCTCTCAGAGCGCGGTGACGCGGCGAATGAACTCCATTCGAAGGTCGGGCGCCTCAGCTCGGACGCCGAAACGATGTCATTTGTGGCCCTTTCAAGGCTCTTGAACCAACAACTGCAGAATCCTATCGTGCACGCTCACCAAGCTTTTTGCGGGCAATAGATCTCATAGTTCTGTCAGGAACTTTATCAGAGCCGGATTGCGGCGCCATTTTCTGCTACCGCGCTCCGGGCTTAATTTGTTGAGCTGAGCACGGAAGCGCTCTGGACTGAGAGTCAGATAACGATCGCTTGATCCCAGTCCATGTCGTCCCATGTACACAGAGAGCGCCGGGAGCATCCGGTTTAGGTCCGCGCCGTGCTTAATCCATCCGTCTATCCGGTGAACCGCAAATGTATGTCTGAGATCGTGTAGACGAGGACGGCTGGCCACACCGTCCCGACGCGTAACGCCCGACACTTCTCGAAGGCGTCGAAATGTGGTCTCCACAGCGGGTCCGGTGAGAGCCTCCCCATTCCTGTTAAGGAAGAAGAACGGGGCTTTCGCGGTATCTTTCAGGTAATTCGTCGCATGGTATCTGCGCAGCACGTTGTATAGGTCCGAGCAAATCGGAATGGTTCTCGAACGGTAGGGTCGCGAGTTGCGGATTGTTATTGTCCGTCTCCTGAAATCCAAATCGTTACGCCGCAATGTGAGGGCATCACTCAACAGTGCTCCGGTCCCATAGAGAAACAGGATGAGCACCCGCACGGTGCGAGTATCGATCTTGCAATTCGAGTTCTTCTGGCCGACCCGAATCATCGACAACAGACGACGGATCTCAGCGCGAGAGTAGATGTACGGCAGAAATGGAGATTCGACAGGCGGCCTTCGTAATGGCAACGGCAAGGCGGAAATTGCATTTCGTGCCAACCAAAAAAGGAAGAAGCTACGGAGATACTTGTATTTGTTCTGCCATGTGGCTTCTGACGTTACCGGCCCATCGAGAAAGGCTGCCACTTGGCGCTCTTTTATAGTGTCCAGCGGTATATCACCAGCGTAGCGGCAGAAAGCGCTCAGTGTTTGAATGCCATTCGGGTAAACGGCTCCATAGGTTCTTCTTCCCTCAACATAGGCATCGACCCCTTCGAGCAATTTCATAGGACACCAGCCATGCTGAACGAAGCTACTTTTCGGAGACTCCTGGTGTCTAATCTTGCGTAAATACTCACTGTTTTAAGGTTCCGGTGACCGAGAAAATCAGCAATCTCTCGAAGCGATGTTCCTTTCTTCAGCAAACGGGTTGCGCAGGCATGACGGAGGGAGTGAGGACCGAGTTGCTCTGGTCTGATCCCCAACGCTGACATTCTTGTGCTGACGAGCTGGTGCATTGGGCCGGGGTGAATTCGTCCGTGCGGGACTTGCGCGGCAACGAAAACATAATCGGTTGCCGACCGCGGTCGACCGTGTTGTAGGTAACGGATGATCGCCTCCCCGACTTCATACTGGATTGGAAACTGCTGAATTCCGCCGCGCTTTGCGCGGTGCACGGTAAACGTCTCACCGTACCAGTCGAAATCACTGAATCGGAGTTTCGCTACCTCACTGCTTCGTAGACCGTAAACCGCAAATAGAAGGAGAATCGCTTTGGCGCGGAGGTCGCTAGGAGAAGATCCGCTGGCAGAAGCTATGAGTCTTCTCACTTCCGTCCACTTTGGCCCTTTCGGCCGATTGTCAGATTTACGATTCTTCGGACTTTGAATGCCCAGTGCTATGCCCGGAGCACACCATCCTCGGAGATCGGCATAGCTGAAGAAACTTCGCAATGTCTGAGAGCTCGAAGCGATAGTACTTACTGACCACCCGTCACGCCGCTTACTTGCGAAGAATTCATCAATGTGGAGCAACGAAACCGAGTTGAGACTCTGGTGTTGATCGCCAAACCACCTCAGAAACCTGAGTGTCCTATAGCAGAGAGCGTCAACAGTGGGCGAGGATAGCCCTCGAATCCGCATCGCCTCAGCAAACTCTTCAATTAGGGGCTGAAAAGGATTCGGAGCTAGAGTAGGCAGCTGGCCGTGAAATCGGAACCAACTTTGAGCAGTGCGAACGAACATGAAAGATGCGCCTGGCCGTCTCAGTTTCTTTCGCAGCGGGCCCTCATATGCTGCCCACTCACGCCCTGCCGCTTCAATCTCGTTCAGTTCGACTTTGCGGAGCGCGGTCATTTTTAGAAGGCGGACTATGTGAATCAGGTACGCCGCGGTAGACCGTACAACGATTCGGCTGACGCCCCGTTTGAGCATCGTTGCGAGGTATTGCTCCCGCTCTCGAAGCAATGGAGCGGCTTCGTGTCGAGCGTGCAGACTTGGCCATGACGATATTTCGTCGAAGAGGTTCATCCCTCCGCCTTTCTTTTGAGCAGACGTATCTTGCGGCGGAATCGTATGCTAACGACGAGCGAGGCGCTAAGGGAAAAGCGAAACTCCCCGCTTTTTCCCTGCTTGCAAAGGCAACATCCAATGTAAAATGTTTAAGCCACTTCTCAGCGGGGTTCCCCATGCTGTCGCAGTTTTCTGTATTCCGCCCTTGAGTGAATCCGCACTGGTGAGCTCCTAATAGAGTTCGCCAGTTCCTCGATGGTCAGGTCCCGATTGAACAGTGTGCCTGATTGTTGTTGGGGGGGACGCCCATACGGGTTAGGTTTGGTTTGGGTTTTGAGAAACGCTGCTTCGCAGCGGCTGAGGAATGACACGTCACCCCAGAATGGGAGCTGCAGGCTAACTTTCGGTTACCGTACGCGAACTTGTTGAAGATAGGCCTAGTTAGGTTGAGTCTCGGCCTTAGGCCGAAGGGTAGAGGTTAGCGGTGGTGAACCTGTTGATTTTGCTCGCACGCCCTGCTTAGCCAGAGGAACGGTCTATGGTGAAGCCAAATCTTCGCACCAAGTCCATCGGGACAAAGGTAAGTGAGGACGAGTACGCCCAACTGGAGCGAGCTGCCCAAAAGTCAGCCAAGACGCTCGGCGAGTGGTGTCGAGAGGTAATGCTGGCCAGTGCGGACCGCCAACCGGAGAAGCTGAAGGGAACGGGGAGCGAAGCCCATGCGGTCATGGCTGAGGTGGTGGCGCTTCGAACGATCCTGCTGAACGTACTTTTCAAGCAAGCGAAGGGCGAACCACTGACCGCCGACGAGATGCAGCGGCTCATCGACCGGGCTGACTCGGACAAGCTGAGAAAGGCGCAAGAAAGGCTGGACCAAGCGTCAGCTTCCAAAGCGAGTTGACGATGACCAACTTTTTCGGCACGTCTTTAACGATCCCGTCGGTTCGCGCGGCGAACCGGGGAAGATTGCCCTGACTGGGGGTGAACAGTGAATCGGTTATTGGGTCGAGGGGAGTCTCCGGGTCCGTCTAAGAATTGGCTGCTGTCGACTCTTGTGGCTTTAGTCCTCGCGTTCGTGACGGGCATAGGAATCTTCACGTACCGAAACGTCGAGGTGTGGACGCCATTGCAGCAGTGGTACTGGATTCAATATCTGAACACCAAGAATTTTCCCAGTCCAAGAGGCGACTACCAGGTGCTCTCAAAATTGGACCGACAAGGGGAACACAGCATCGCCACCGACGCCGACGTGATGACCGCCCCGTTGCAGGGATGGCCCCCGTTTCCGTTTGCGCTCACGGCGAAGGCGCGGCAGGCGGGAGCCGTCGCTCTGAAAGTGGAGACGGTGCATTACACGAGCGCGCAAATGAACCAGATGCTTGCAGAGTGGATTTACGCGGACCAGTCTCCCGATGATCTGATCCGGCCTGCATGGGTCGGGGCATTGGGAGCTTTTGCGCTGGCGCTGGTGCTGGCAATGCTAAGGAACCGGACGCGACGGCGCATCGAGGAACCGGGACGGAGACTCAAGGGCCCCGAGATGGTCACCGTCAAGGAATTCAATCTATGGAGTGGAGCGGATGGAATTAGCTTCCTGACCACGGAGGGAAGAGAATCGCTCTCGATTCCGCGCTCGTTAGAGAGTAGCCACATGATGATGATGGGAGACACGGGCGCAGGAAAGAGCGTTCTACAGCGGCGGGTGCTAATGCAGATCGCCGAGCGAGGCGAGACGGCCATCGTGTATGATCCGGCGCTCGAACACACGCCACAGTTTTTCAATCCTGCCCGCGGCGATCTGATCCTGAATCCGCTAGACGTACGTTGTCCTTACTGGTCCCCGTCCGATGAAGTTATGCATGAGGCGGAGGCGCTGACACTAGCAACGTCGCTGTTCCCCGACAAGCCGCACGAGAATACCTTCTTCGTCGAGGGTCCGCGAAAGATCTTCGCGCACTTGCTCACGTTGAAACCGACGCCTGAGGAGCTCGTCAGATGGATGAGTCACGAGGAAGAACTAGATCGCCTCTTGAAAGGCACCGAACTGACAGCATTCATCTATCGCGGCGCTGGCCCACAGCGTGGTGGTGTGTTAGGTGCGCTCAACATGGTTGCAGACAGTTTGAAGCTCTTGCCGAAGGAGAGTGAGACGAAGCGGAGATGGACAACCGAAGAATGGGCACGACAGCGTAGTGGCTGGATATTCCTGACCTCGACTCCTCGATTCCGCGAGCGGCTGTTGCCCCTCATGAGCCTATGGCTGGACACGCTAGTTTTGCGATTGATGAACCAGGGCGATCCTGCGATGCGTCACGCATGGTTTGTGCTCGATGAGCTTGCTAGTCTGCAGCGACTGCCGCAATTGCACACTGCGCTGACCGAGAATCGCAAGTCCGGGAATCCCGTCGTGATCGGTTTCCAAGGCCGGAGCCAACTTGAAGTACGCTACGGGCACGAGGCTGAGGCAATGCTGTCCCAGCCGGCCACGAAAATCTTTTTGCATACCAGTGAGCCTCGTGCAGCAAAGTGGATCTCAGACACGATTGGTGAAGTGGAAATGGAACGCGTTAAGGAGACGGTGAACACGCATCCTCTCAAGATTACCAAGTCCAGGAGTTATCACAATGAAAGGCGAACGGAGCCGCTAGTGCTCCCATCGGAAATCGGAGGACTACAGCGCTTGCACGCATTGCTTAAAGTCGACAATCTGGTGGTGCCTTTCAGCTTTCCATATCTCGCTCCCGTAAAAACCGAACCGGGTTTCATTGCAAGAGAGATCAGACCACGTGTGGTCGAAATCGAGAAGCGCCCGCCTCAGGCGAGCACTGTGGCGGCGCAGGAGATCAGTCCGCGCGATCCGGAGAACTCCAAGGGCATTGCCGCCGGACAGGAACCGTACTTCGAGTGAGTCATGCTGACCATCTCCAAACCGCTGAGTGCCGGGCAGGCGCAGACTTATCACAAAGAGGAGTTCGCGAACGCGCAGGAGAATTACTACTCCGAGGGAGACCGCATACACGGCGAGTGGCACGGCGAGCTCGCCAAAGGATGGGGCCTCCAAGGTGAAGTGCGGGAAGAGCACTTCGGGCGACTGGCGCACGGGCAGCACCCGGTAACCGGCGAACAACTAGTGCGCCACCAGACCGCGCGTGAATACGTTAATGGACGTGGCGACACGGTGAGCACGATGGAACACCGCGCTGGCTGGGATGCAACGTTTTCCGCGCCTAAAAGCGTGTCGTTGACTGCCCTCGTTGGCGGAGACGATCGTGTACGCCAAGCGCATCGCGAGAGCGTGAAGGTAGCACTTGGCGAAATGGAGAAATATGTCCAGGCTCGGATCGGGGGAAACCATCCGGCAGAAACAACGGGCAAATGGGTTGCAGCCAGTTTCGAGCACGATAGTGCGCGACCAGTGAACGGGTACCCTGCGCCGCAATTGCACACTCACGTTGTGTTCTTCAATCTAACGGAAACACAAAACGGACAATGGCGGGCCCTCCAACCCCGCGAACTGTACCGCTCGCAGCAGTATGCGACGGCGATCTATCGCTCAGAGCTGGCGCTGCGGTTAAAAGGCCAGGGTTACGACATTGAAAGGGGCAAGAGTGGCCAGCCGGAGATAAAAGGGTACACGCGAGAATATCTTGACGCCTCCAGTCCACGGAGTCAGCAAATCCAGGCGTACCTCGACCAACAAGGTGTAAGAGGCGCAGGGGCGGCGCAAATCGCAGCGCATCAGACGCGTGACGACAAACTGCCTGCCATCACGCACGCAGAGATGCAGCAAAAGCACCGTGATGTGGCCGCGCAGTTCGGCCAGCAGCCGGAGCAAGTGATCCGCGAAGCCCATGAACGCCGGGTCGAACAAGACCCACCGCAAAAGCAGCAGCATCTCGAATCCGCTTTGACCTATGCGCAAGAGAAAAATCTAGAACGCCACGCTGTGACCGACGAACGCGAGCTGATGCGTGATGCTCTGAAACGTTCGATGGGCGAAGCGAGCTTCGGCGAGATACGAGAGCGATTCGACAAGCGCGTTCAGTCAGGTGACCTGATTGAAGTAGAGAGCAAATCGCTAGCCCGCGCGTTCACCACGGAACAGATGATTGGCTATGAGCGTGACACAGTCGCCGAGATGCGAAGGGGACAAAATCTGGATAAGCCGTTGGTGAGTACCGAGACATGGCGTCACATCGAAGAAAAGCATCCGCACTTGAGCACGAGCCAGCGCGCAGCGGTTGAGCAGATCGCGAGCAGTCACGACAGAATCACCGGTCTTGAGGGCGTGGCGGGTGCTGGCAAAACCACTTCCTTGACTGCGGTCCGCGAAGCTGCCGAGCATGAAGGCTACAAGGTGTTCGGACTTGCACCCACGTCGCGCGCCGCGCAGAAATTGGCAGAATCAGGCATCGAATCCGGTACCTTGCAGCGTCATCTGGTCCGTGGCGAGCAACCCGAAGGCGAACAGAAGAAGCTTTATATCCTCGACGAATCGAGTCTCGCGAGCACGAAACAGATGAATGAACTCCTGCATCGGTTGGGCGGCCACGATCGTGTGCTCTTGGTCGGTGACAAGCGGCAACATGAGGCGGTAGAAGCTGGCAGACCCTATCGGCAGCTACAAGAGGCAGGGATGCATACTGCACGTCTACATGAAGTCGTCAGACAGAAGGAACCGGAACTTAAGGAGGCTGTCGAACAGCTTGCCCGCGGGGATGTCCACGGAGCGGTAGCGAATCTCGACCAGCAAGGCCGCGTGCATGAGATTGTGGTCCGCGAAGAGAGGCTTGGTGCAGTCGCTCGTGAGTACGCGCGAGAGCCTCACGGCACCTTGGTCATTTCACCTGACAATGAGTCCCGACGCGAGTTGAACACTCTGATCCACTGTCAAATGCAGGCCCGCGGCGACGTGAATCCAGAGGAACACAAACTCCGAGTGCTCGACTCGCGAAATGAAATGACCGGCGCAGATCGGCAATGGGCCGCACAATACGGGGAGGGGGACTTGGTCCGCTATACCCGAGGGAGTAAGGTTCTGGGCATCGCCCCTGGCGAATACGCGCGAGTGGATCGAGTGGACGCTCGCGAAAACCGGATCACCATCGAGCGCGAGAATGGAGCGCAGGAGACCTACGATCCGCGACGGCTGTCGGGTGTGGCGGTGTATCAAGAAGTTCAGCGTGAATTCTCACAGGGCGACCGCGTTCAGTTCACGGCCCCTTCGAGGGAACTACAGGTTGCTAACCGAGAACTCGGCACTATCGAACGAGTCAGCCATTCTGGCAATCTCGACATTCGCTTGGATTCTGGCCGCGAGGTGCGATTCAATATCCGCGAGCATCCTCATCTCGACCACGGATATGCCGTAACCAGCCACAGCAGCCAGGGACAGACCGCGGAGCGTGTGCTAATCCACGTGGACACAGACCAAAGCGAACTCTTGGTTAACAACCGCTTCGCATATGTGTCTGTTTCGAGAGCGCAACATGACGCCCAGATTTACACGAATGATGGCAGCAAGCTTTCCCGAAGCCTCAGTCGCGAAAGCTCCCAACGTACGGCAACAGAAGTGGAACAGCAGCCGGCTGCAGCGAAGCCGGAGCCAGTGTCCGTGCGAGGGGTTCGGCCGTCCGAAGAGGAGCAAGGCCATAGTCTAGGTATAGGACTCGCCTAACTGTGGGAAGGCCGAAATCCAATTGCACTTAGCGGCAGCGGTCAGAGAGTAGCCGGTCCCGCTTTACCTTCGTTGGCAGGATCGGACCGCGCGGTAGTCTTACCCACGTTCATGGCAAGCATGATTTTCAGTCGGGCTCCATAGTGGGCGAGCAGTTTGTCCTGTTCGATTCCGTGCTCGGTGGCTTTCTCAGCCACTTGTGCGCGTATGCTCTTCTCGAATCCTTCGTTTGTTCGAGTCATCGCTGCTCCGAGCGTTAACATGGCAGTGTCGATGTCCAGTTCGTCGCCTGCTGCAGTCAGAACAAAGTTGCCAATTGGCATTCGCAACTCGCCCGGTATCCGAATAGAGGCAATTTGCTCGCTAGGTCGAACGGGATCCGCGTGTTGTGCGACAACGAAGACTTCGACCTCCGGCGCGCCAACCACCGCACCGAGAACGAAGTAGGACAGGCTTCCAAACAGGCTGCGGGAATTGCCTTTCGAGGCGGCGATGTTCGGAATTCTCTGGTCCAAGTGGTCGGTCCGATTCCGCAAGACATGCACACTACTGGTGGCCGACATGAAGGCGTCCACGTCATCACCGTTAAAGGCGAGGCTGCGGAGAAGCTGTCGCAAGCTGTAGATTTGGTCAACGATCGACCAAGCGTGCTGGAACATTGCGATGTCGAGGTGACCAGAACGCTGTTCCTTATTCTGCGTCTCTTCCCATTTGGACCTGAGCGCCGATTCGATCATTTGGGCATAGGCGGACGCCATGATGTCAGCGCACATCACCATCGCGTCGACGCGGAACCGTTGAGTCTCGTCCACAACGAACGGCAGCGCGCGAATAAACGCGCCTTCAGGCAAGGAGACTTGAGTTCGCGCAATGATCAGCGGATGTTTTGGCGGGAATTGTAGCTGCATGGCCCTATTCTAGGCCGGCCGCACGTTAATTTCGGCTACCCACCGACGCGACGCTCTGCCTCGTATGGCCGGACAGAACTTGTGTTTGAGCCCTATATCAAACCGTAGTCCGAAGCACGAACCGCAAATTGATCGCGATTCTGTGGCATCGGAAGGATCATAGAACCCCCGCCCCAGAAGTGAATCCCGTTTTGGACACTGAATAGCCGCAGGTCTTCGAGGGCCTTATGGCTATAGTGCAACATCGCGGCCGCGCTTGCCGAATAGTGACGCAATTGGCCTCCGTCAGCCACGTACACCATTGATTCGCCCTCGTCCGTTTCGATCAAGAAGTGGGAGATCGCATTCCGGGTCTCCCGCAGCTTTTCGAAGAGGTCCCGCGCGCACGTGAGGCCAGCACTGAATTCAGGACTAAGGCCGAACTGGCGTAGCTCATCGGCCGTGATCGTCGGGTCAGCCGGCAACTTCGCCGGCAGGTTTCGCTGCTGGCATTCCTTCCTCACGATGCCGCGGATCTTGCCCGAGCCTTCATACATTTTCCATCCGCAGATGAGCCGGTAGAACGGACTGTGCGAGGTCAGGGCCTCGCGATAGAGAGCGTCGTACGGCGCGAAGGGCGTCGCTTGCACGATGCCGCCGAGCGGCCCGATCGAAACTCCTCTCGGCTCGGGGATCAGGCATTCGGACACGAGAACGTCCCCGACCGTTGGCGACATCAGGTCCAAACGATGAATGACGAGCGGCATGGGATAGTTCCGCACCATAACATCGAGCAGCGCATTGATCGGCCCGCGCGCGAGCAGGAGCGCATTGCTCGGCAGGGCGGATTGGACTTTCACAACGATGTAATCGAGCTTCCCATTCGCGTCATTGAAGAGGCCGTAATAGACCGCTCTCCGCCCTCCCGCATGCAGGTAGATCCACAGCGGGTTCTCGGCCGGATTGACGTGCAGAAAATGATGACCGGCTTCCTTGAGCGTATCGGGAGGATTCCCTGCGAGAGGCACGTGGTCAGAGACGAACGCCCGGACCTCCCAGAGCCGGGACGTTTTGCTCTTTTCGAGCTCATGTATCTCGTTGATCTTTTCGGGGCGTGTGAAAGCTCCCAACGCGCCCGGTGTCGGCATATCGGGAAATACGCTCACTACAATATTCCCTCCCGCAAGGTTCATGAGCCCTCCAAACCTACACTTTATACCCGCCATTTCCACAACTGCTTTCACACCTGGGACGAGGATCTCCTTGATGGGTGCCGGTCGTAGACCATCCGACAATCCTTGTGCGCCCGTTCGTAGAGCTGCCGGACCGCATCGAGAGAGTTGCCTGCGATCATCGGGGCGACGACGAGCACAAAAACGCCAAGTACCGATTGCTGCCGTTCTTTGAAGATCAGGATGTGGTGAAGAGTGGAGGGGTTGAGGCAGTATTTCCGTACATCGTACAATGCCGGCCAGAACGTCAATGGAGGTGTTCTTGGAGGATGACGGCAGGGGACGGCAGATCTACGGGAACCCTTCGGCGCTCAAGAAGGCTCGGGCAGATGAGAAATTCGCCTATGTTGTGGCGCTGGCGCGGGCGGTAAATGCGCTGAACTCCGCGCACTCGCTGATGATGACCACGGCTAACCGAAATACTCCGGACGCGATTCGGGACCGGATGAATGCCCATTTCTTCGTGTCGGGAATCCTCTACGAGACATTGAAGCTGATCCGTGCGATGAGCAGGATCTTCATGGGCGACCAAAGCTATGACACGAGCTTGCGGTTGGTCCTCAAGGACGCGTCGGGGCAGGCGCTGGAACAAATACACCTGAAATCCGTGAGGCACGGTGGCGTGTTCCACTTTCTGCCGGAACGATTCGCCGAGGCGATCGCGAAGACTCCCATGACCGAATGCGTGTTTGCCTCCTCTGGCGCAGGAGAGAAGCGGGGCAGTATTCACTACGATTTTGCAGACCTCCTCACCGCAGAAATGATGGTGGGCAAGCGGCTCGATGACGAGGCGGTGGTCACGAAAATGTTTGAGAAGACGCTCGACCTCGTGCAGAAGATCATCGGGCACTCGGAGAACTTTATCGCTGACCAGTTGCATGTGTGGGGGTTCCAGATCCGTCTTTCATCGCCGGCTCCTTCTGAATGAGCGCGCGCCACATATTTTGTGTTATCTGTGGAAAACCGTCGAAACTTTCACACTTACATTCACACTGGCACAGCTGTAACCATCTAAGCAGTTTATTTTCAAGGCGAAACTGGCAGACGCACGGGACTTAAAATCCCGGGTCCGTAACAGGACGTGACGGTTCGATTCCGTCTCCGGGCACCATCGGCGAAGCATTACATTGTGGTGCATTTAGCAACACGATCCATAGTTAACTTCTGGCCCGCATCGTTGAGAGTCCATCACAGGGCGTAGCTTCCGCTGAGTCCGTGTGCAGGACAGGCTTGCGCGGAATCGAGATCGCAGGCTCACCGGATTCCTGAACGTTCCACCGAGGCGGGCAGTTCCCCGTTGCATATCGCCCCAACGCGAGTGTAAAGTCGCCGATACGGTGGTGCCGCTGGCGGCGTCCGGTCGTGCCTTAACAGCGCCAGCGGAAGGGAGGATTGGCGATGCCCACAGCGATTCCACTCCACGTCAACGGTCGGGCAACACGGGTAACGGTCGATGATCCCGACATGCCGCTGCTCTATGCTCTGCGCGACAATCTGGGACTGCACGGGCCGCGCTTCGGCTGTGGCCTCGGGCAGTGCGGGTCCTGCACCGTACACCTTGACGGCAGGCCGGTGCGGTCCTGCGTGACGCCGCTCTCGGCGGTCGGCAAGAAAAAGATCGTGACCCTGGAAGGCTTGGGCACAGTCGACAAGCTGCATCCCGTCCAGAAAGCCTTCATCGAGGAGCAGGCCGCGCAGTGCGGCTACTGCATCAGCGGCATGATCATGGAGGCGGCCGCCTTTCTTGCCTCCAACAAGAACCCCAGCGATGCTCAGATCAAGCAGGCGCTTGCCCACAATCTGTGCCGTTGTGGTACCCATCTGCGCATCGTCCGCGCCGTCAAGCGCGCCGCTGCCGGTGTGTGAAGGGAGGCCCGACCATGCGATTCACCAAACCAAGCCGCCGCGAATTCCTGAAGGGCACGGGCATCCTGATCGTCAGCTTCTCTCTGCCCTCTCTGTCTAAGACAGTCTCCGCGAGCGGAACTCCGGCAGACACAGGGACGAAGACCGTCGCACTTGATGATGTGGATGCCTTCCTGGCGATCGACCCCAGCGGCAGCGTGACGCTTTTTTCCGGCAAGGTCGATCTGGGCACCGGCATCGGCACCGCGTTGACCCAAATCGTGGCCGAGGAGCTGGACGTACCGCTCTCTCGCGTCCACGTCATCGAGGGGGACACTGCCCTGACGCCCGCGCAGGGCAAGACCTGGGGCAGCCTCTCGATCCAAAATGGCGGCGTACAGATTCGCCAGGCTGCCGCCACCGCCCGGCGCGCCTTGCTGCAGGAAGCGGCAAAACGGTTCGGTGTGCCGGTCGAGGATTTAATAGTCGAGCAAGGCACAATGCGATCGCGCAACGGCGGTAAGCAGATCACCTATGGCGAACTGATCGGCGGCAAGACATTTTCACTGAAAGTGGACAAGCAGGCGCCGCTCAAGGACCCGGCGACGTACAAGATCGTGGGGCGACCAGTTCCGCGCTTCGACATCCCGGAAAAGATGACGGGCCAGTTCACCTACATGCAGGATTTCAAGGTGCCGGACATGCTGCACGGCCGTGTCGTGCGGCCG
>Ga0187888_1000416_pt1 | contig 46604 bp, 44 predicted proteins | sample June2016WEW_7_40_FD_132987 | JGI IMG/M metagenome (GOLD analysis project Ga0187888, IMG submission 132987) | Peatland microbial communities from SPRUCE experiment site at the Marcell Experimental Forest, Minnesota, USA - June2016WEW_7_40 | ecosystem: Environmental > Terrestrial > Soil > Wetlands...
AGAATTCAGATCCACCGCGGTAGCCTAAAAACCTTCCTAAGAAGGAAAAACATCAGGATTATTCCGGTGCGCAGGCTGCCAGGTCCCGCCGTTTGGCGACTGAGCGATGGAGATCAAACTCCGGAGGCTCTCTATGAATTGTTTCGGGACTGGCAGTGGACACAAACTCAATCTTCTGTGCGGACTCTTCGGAGTCTTAGACAGCAAATGGATGTCTGGTTCTGCGAGAGCAGGGACCATCAGCCGAGAGGCAACTGCCGCGGATGGGAACGTTCTGATCGCATCATAATGCGCGCTCTCCTGAGCGCGCCCGGATGCCTCGTGCTTTTCGCTTGACATGGACTTACATGGATGTCGCCTATCCGGCAATACTGGCTATCCAATTCATTCAGGTAAGCACAACATGTAGGGTCTGTTCGGCCGCCAACTACCCCTGATATTGCGGTCGCCTGAGTCAAATGGATACCCACTACCGGCAATTACTTGGTGGTAAATATTTCGAAGCAGATGTATCGATGACAGCGCTGTGGGGACTTTTGTGGGGACCCTAGATAGCAAATGGCATATTTCAGCAGCAATCGGGCGAGATTTGAGGACGCGTGCAAGCTGATGACGGTAGTGAAGTTAAGCAGACAATAGCAATCTGCATCAATTGTGCGGAAGTCGCTTGGGGTGCGAGGGGTCCAGGGCTCAGCGGTGCGGGCAAGGGCAAGCCTTTAGGGGATTCGCAGGCTCGGAATCAGGGATTACTATGCGCGCGAGGTAGGGCGATCCAACATTTCGCCATTGCGGTTGCGGGGCAGACAAAACAAGATGATGAGGACGACGAGGGCCAGAGTCGGGACGATGAAGATACTGCATTCGGGCCCGGTCGTTCCCCCGCTGAAAATTGGTCTGCCTGCAGGGTGTGTGGCAAGCAGACGGTGCTGCACCCTCTCCCCGCTGTCGGCGGCACCGAATAGAAATGACTGAGTCCAGTCCCAGGCCATGTGAAAGCCGACGATCCACCAGAGAGAGCCGGTGCGCCACAGGCTGAAGCAGGCGACCACACCAAACAGCCCGAGGGAGACGAGTGCGATGGGGGGTTCCCCCGGCATGATGCTTAGAAGAGCGAAGAGGAGCGAGGTGATCGCGGCTGCAATCCAGAAGCCTAGTGTTGCACTGTGCCTTGTCTTCAATGCCCGCTGGCAGAAGCCGGAGAGGCCGCGAGTAAGGGTGTACTGAAGGTAGCCGCGGAAGAAGTACTCATAGGAGAGGCCGCCTGTGAGGAAACCGAATAGCCAGATTGTCCCGTAACGCAGAATGTCGCCGCCAAAGAGCAATCGGCCGTCGAAGACCATCAGGCCGCTGCTCCAAAGCGTCAGGCCCAAGAGAAGGTAACAAACAACCCCACAGCCCAGGCCAGTGAGGAAGAGCCGAAGCTTCCGCCTACCACCCAGTCCGTAGATAGAAATGGGGCGCCGTTCGATCTTCGACATGACCCAGGTGGCAAACAGAGCCGCCAGAAAACCTGCGGAGGATTCTATGTACGCCTTGGCGGCGGGCACGCCCGCGGTATTGCTGAGTCCGCTTTCCTCATACAGATGGAGGCTGTGGTTGATGATGTCGAAAGCGAATGCAAGGGCAAGGAACAAGAGAAGGAAAATCGGCAGGCTCCATCGGACGCGCAGGCCATCGTCGCCGATGAAGATCCCGCGGAGAAGTGAGGGCAGCTCGGGAGGCGTTGGTTCGGTGTGTTTCAACGTTGGGCTTTCGTTCACGGGACTGCCTCGATTCAAGCAGGAACCACAGCGGGACCTGCAGGCCAGCATCCCAGTGATCCGGAGTTTCCTTTTGAACTCGGAAACGGCATCATTGTACGCTTCGATCAACAGCATGGATAAACGGGGCAACCGGATCAGAAGAGCACAAGAAACCGGCACGGCGAATTTCCAATACAGCCTCGGAACCGAGATGGGGCCAATCCTGCCGCGGCTGGACTTTGGGGCCCCCAAAACGAATTCTGTGCGCGGTTTCAGTTGGAATGTTGTCGGCTCCCGAAGCTACGAAGGATCATGGCTTGAAATGCTGCTTAATGGCGGCGCTGGGGCGGATCAACTTATCAGCCGTCATCGTTCAAGGTTAGCTGGGGGGAAGTGTTGCGTTAGAAAGAGGATACGTAAATTTAGTGTCAAATATATGTAGCCATCCTGTGTTGACCAAATCCGCTGCCTCATTCCTGGTGCAGTTTCCGCAGAATCGCAATGCCGAAGTCCTTCTCCCAAGGACGCCAAATGCGTCACTGGGAGGTTCAGGGCAGCGATACTGCGATGCGCTGAGGGAACCTCGGCAATATGGGCTGGGCTGTATGTCCGGCTAGCTGGGGAAAGATGGTTTCAGGCCCGCCTTCAGAAGGTTGATGACGCGTGGAGAAGGAGAGGCCGTTCGTCCGAATGACGAAACCTGACGTAGACCTGACCCGAAAGTTGTTCCAAGTGGACTTCGAACCAATAAACCGGCCTTCTCATTGTCGGCAAAAAACGGTATTCCGCCCCCAATGGACACGACGGTGCTATTTTGGAGTTCGAGTGGGACGATTATGTTCGCGTTGATGAGCGATTCGCGATCACAGACCAACTGAGTTCCGAAGGCTCTCCCGGTGAGGAACTTTCGCAAGAGAGATGAAGAGTGAAATCTGATTCGTCGCTCACGACGGTCAAACAAGCATGGAAGCTTCTTCGCCAGGATTACGATCCCCAAGAAACATTGATATTCATTGAGTCGCGCGGTAGGTGGGAGGACGAACGTGAGGAGCTAAAGGCAAAGGTGCGCGGACGCGTAGATGGAGAATACCTGCTGGCCCTTGCGGGGCTTGAATTTCGTCACACCGAGCAACTCGCTCTCAACTGTGCTAGAGTTTGCTGCGAAATATGGAAAGCTCAGCGCCGAGCCGAATCCCCGGCCTTTTTCGACGCGATTTGGGAATACTGCCTCCGCCCGATTCTCATCAATCAAAGCCGAACGGTTGTGCGAAATCTGAAACAGGCAGCTTCTCACGGGTGCACCAACTTGGAAACCGACACCGCCGTCAGTCTGTTTCAAAACTGGTTAGCGGGCCTGAGGACGCAGTTCAAGCTCAGAATTGATTCCCACAGCTGCAAGGTTCTCCAACAAGGCATTTTAATTGAGAATAAGGCAGGGCCTCGAAAGCCTGGACCGCATCCGAATCCAATGTGGACGCCAGAATTCACCAACTTTGTCCGGGAACTCTGGCGAGAGAATCAGAATCCTAAGGGGCAGGTTCGCCTACCGGGTCTAACGAAAATTGCGTCTGCGCTCGACGCAAAGGGGTATGTTCCTCCCGCTTTGTATTTAGAGAAAATGGCCGCGAAGATGCTGAGTGACTACAACTCCTCCGATGCGGGAACTGAATCAGGGCCAATTAGAAGTTGGGAAGAGTTGGTGAAACGGGGAACCCCAAAGGTTGGCCGTCATCGTGTGCTGAGTCTGATTGTCAGAGGAATGCGCAGGATGCTCTCCCGAATTGCCAACGCACGCCCGGAATGATTCCGGACAAATATTTTTTGAGATGAATTGCCCCTCATCTGACGGGGCTTTTTTGTGTCAATTTTGTCCGGATTTTCACCCCAAAGATTGCGGGCGATAGACGCAAGTGCTGATTGTTGGTTCCATAAATCCAGCCGCTGCAGATTTGTCACACGTGAAGCTTTGAAAGGCGCGGAGGCCTTAGTGGGGGTCAGGCGCGCCGGGAGGATATGTCATGGAAAAAGAACGGTGGGGCGCTTTCTCATTCCTGCTGGATAAGACAGTTGAAGAGCACATTGCCGAAACGGATCGCCGGCGAGCGGCGTGGCAATCGAAGGCCTCGGAGGAGATCAGCGCCTGCATGAGCGAACTCGCTGATGGCGAACGACCTTCTCAAAAGGCGCGTGTTTTGAGAATGTTGCGTGAGGCCCGCGCCGCACAGCGGGCCGTTCATAGCACAGAGTTCATGGAAGCGGGCATACCCAAATTCAAGGTGAGAATTCGCGAGCTTCAGCGGGCAGGGTTTGGGATTGGAGAGCGTGACTGCTTCCATGGCGGTGGATGTCGCTGCTCCAGATTCCGGCTGACTTTTGACCAGGAGCGTGACGAACAATGATCACCGACCGAATCCACACGCGGGAAAGCACAGCACAGCGCCCACCAGAACCGGAGGTTGGATGGAATTACGTTCCCCGCCTGACCCCTGGAGAGTACCGAGCATATTGCCGTTCGGCAAAGATTTACAGGGATCGAGGGTTCAAGCGGTGGGTGTGCGCGGTCCAGTTTGATGTACTGGACGGGAACCTGAATAAACTTGCACGCACCACTTGGTTTTTGAACCTCGGCAGCGGAGACAAGCCCCACGTGACTCGGCGCAGCAACTACTGGGCGGCGTGGGTGAAGGCCAACGGCGGGCCGCCGCAACGGCGAGATCGCATGTCGCCCCTTGTGTTCAAAAGGCGGTATGCCACTATCCTCGTGGCCGATACGACCCGGGATTCGCGACAGGAGCTGGCCGTGAAGGAGCTTGCCTATAGCGTTATCCGCGATGTTCTAAATTGGGACACCGGCGGTCGGCAGCCGGAGGGCGCGGGATTCCCTGTCGCGGCGGCGGCTCAAGGAATCTGACGGGGGCTTGCGCAAGGCGGTAGTGGGAGCGAAGCACAGTGAAATCAACGCAGGAGATTGAATGGCGTGCAAGTCGCAAGCTTGGCCCGAGCCGGGGTCAGGGATAGTTCAACTCAACTCATCCCAAGGGCGGGCGAGCCGTTCGCGGTTCGCCCGTCAAAGGCTCGCATTCGGGATCGGGCAGCAGCCGAAGGCAGAAGTCCAATTCTCGCGCGCAGGAGGGATGCATCGGTGGCTGCCGACAATGTCAGTCAGCACATGGGATCGCCAAACCAATGTGCCGCGAAGAACCCGGTGGTGGCATGGCTCCCGGTGTGGCTGTCCGTGAATTGTCCGTGAAAGGTGAAGAGGAAGTTGCTTGAAGAGCTCCAACACGTTCTGCAGTCCGTGCGGGAAATGCCACCGGAGCAACTGCCGCGGGTCCTGGGCGAGCTGGAGGAGGTCCGCTGGGCGGCCATGGCCCGACTCAGCGGCCCCCGGCAAGCCCCACAGACCGAGCCCGACACATTGCTGGCGATCGATGAAGCGAGCAGAAGACTGGGCGTGAGTAAAGACTATCTCTACCGTCACAGGGAGGATTTTCCGTTCACCCGTCGGATGGGCCGCAAACTGCTCTTCTCCAGCCACGGGATTGAAACTTTTCTGAGACACGATGCCGGCATAACGGCAAAGCGGCGCAGCGGTAACATACCCCCGACCATGGCCTGCGCGGCAAGGGGGAGTCGATGAGGAGTCGACCAAAAGCAGAGGCTGCTGAGATCGTGAAGACAATGATCCGGGTGAGACGCGAATTGTGGAATGCTGTCCTGCACCGGAGCATCGACGAAAACACAAGCTCGCAGCAGATTGTCGAGCGGGCCCTGGAAATCTACCTGAAGAGGGGAGAGGGTCGAAAATGAACGCCCGGGGTGAGGGCCGAATCTTCTCGCGCAAGGGCAGCGTTTATTGGTGGTGTGCCTATTTCCTGCGCGGGAAAGAGTACCGGGAAAGCACAGGCAAGACTGACACGAAGGAGGCCGAAAAGTTCCTCAAGAGGCGACTGAAAGAGGTTGGGGCCGACCAGATCGGAAAGGCTACGTTCATCGGACCACAACAGGAGCGCATCAAGGTCGGCAAACTGCTAGACGCGCTGGAAGCGGATTATCAATTGCGCGAAAAGGACAGCCCGCAGTTCAGGACTCATCTGAAGCACATCCGAAGCTACTTTGGCCTATGGCGCGCGATGGAGGTTACTGCGGAAGCCGTGGATCGGTACATCGCCGAGCGGCAGGAAGCAGGCTGCGCGCCCGCCACAATCAACCGGAGCACGCAGCTACTTGCGCAAGCGTTCAAACTGGCGATCACGCGAAAGCACCTTGCATCCGCTCCGCAGATTCGCCACCTTTCAGAGAAAGGGAACGCACGGCAAGGGTTCTTCGCGGATGCGGAATTTCGTGCACTGATTGTCAACCTGCCCGACTACTTGAGGGACTTTGTTCGGTTCGGCTATCTGACTGGCTGGCGCAGGGGCGAGATTGCCTCGCTACGTTGGGAGGATGTGGAAGGCGACGTGATCCGGCTGCGCGCGGAAAACGCGGAAAACGGCGAGCCCCGCTCAGTGACGCTGGGCGGCGAGCTGGGGGAGATTGTCAAACGGCGCAAGGCCGAACGGCAAGTGAAGACAAAGAGCGGCGTTGTGCTGGCCGCATTTATCTTCCACCGCGGGGGTAGACCCGTTGGAGACTTTCGCAAAGCCTGGGCGACGGCTTGTGTTGCGGCCAACCTGGGCCGGTTTGTCTGCGACTGCTGTAACCAGACTGTGAGCGGTCACAGATGCGACGATTGCCGCCGCGAGGCCCGTTACACAGGAAGAATCTTTCACGACCTCCGCCGAACAGCGGTCCGCAACATGGTCCGGGCAGGAGTCCCGGAGCGTGTTGCCATGACCATCAGTGGACACAGGACTCGCTCCGTTTTCGACCGCTACAACATCGTGAATGAAGCTGATCTCCGGGACGCCATGCAGCGTGTCCAGGACCACTTGAGAATCGACGTGCAGGGGCAGAAACGTCCGTCAGTCATGCGACTGACAGGGGAGAGTCGGTAGAGGTCCGATCGGCGGCTACTCGACTCCAATCCAGCCTCAGGCATCGAGCTGAGGAAGCCCCAACGAGCCGAGATGCGGGTGATGCAACCGGAGGAGGCACGGCGCTTTCTCCTCCATGCAACCGGGAAGCCATATGGGGCTTTGTTCGCTCTTGCCCTTACCACCGGCATGCGGCCGAGCGAATACTTGGCCTTGCGTTGGTCGGACATCGACTGGCAAAAAGAAATCGTGACGGTCATGCGCACTCTGAAGAAGGGAAAGGGCTGGAGCTTCGCGCCCACGAAGCGCACGCGGAGTCGCCGGGTGGTGAAACTTGCCCAGTGGGTGGTCGACCAACTTCGCGTACACTACCGGCTCGAAGTCGCGCAGTCAGGTCTGACTCCAATGGCTACTCAGCCAATCTTCCACAGTTGCTCGGGCCGGCCAATCAACAGTGACTATCTCGCCCGTCTGTTCAAGCGACGGCTTCGCGAGGCCGGGCTTCCAGCAATGCGTCTTTATGACCTCCGCCACACCGCTGCCACCCTGGCACTTTCAGCCGGCGTCTCCGCAACGGTGATCTCAGAACAGCTCGGCCACGCAACCACTGCTTTCACCCTTGACGTCTAGACCACTTAAAGGCCAGACCAATCCCTAACTTCTCATTTGAGTGGTCGTCTCGCTGAAGAGATTAGTGACCGCCGGCTTCATCACCTTGCCCATGGCATTGCGAGGAAGAGCTTCCAGCACCAGGAGTCGGGAAGGCAACTCATGACCCGCAAGCAGTTCCCTGGCCCAGGCCCGCAGTGAATCCAAACTGAGCGCCGCACCGGCCCGCAAAACGACGGCGGCAGCAACTCGTTGTCCCCACTCCTCATCGGCGACGCCGACCACCGCACACTCTGCGATCCCAGGATGCTGGAGTAGCACCTCCTCGATCTCTAACGCGGAAACCTTATGTCCGCCGGTCTTGAGAATATCGATGCTGGTGCGGCCGAGAATGCGATAGACACAATTTTCTGCAACAGCCGTATCGCCAGTGCGAAACCAGCCCTCGCGAAAAGCCTCTCGCGTGGCCTCGGGCTTACCCCAATACTCTGAGAAAACGCTGGGACCGCGCACTTCGATCTCACCAGGAATACCTTCCGCCACCGGCTCGCCGTCCTGCCCGCACAACCGAACTTGGACGCCAGGCAACGGAATGCCGACGCTACCGGGGACGCGTTTGCCGTGCAACGGATTGGAAAGGCCATGCCGATCTCCGTCATGCCGTAGCGTTCCAGCAGAATGTGCCCACTGATCTCCTTCCAGCGCTCCAGCGTGCTCACCGGAAGCGCCGCGGAACCGGAAACCATCAAGCGCAACTTGGCCGCCGCATGGCTCAACTCCAATTGCCGCAGGGCCGGGGCCGCCTCCCAGGCAGAGATGAGACGGAGATAGATGGTCGGAACAGCCATGAATACTGTCAAAACTCCGCTGGCGATTCGTTTCCACACCACATTGGCATCGAAGCGCGTCATCATCTCGCAGGTCGCCCCCGACCAGAGTGCGCAAGAGACGACATTGATAATTCCATGAACATGATGCAGAGGCAGGCAAAGCAGAGTACGATCATCGGCCTGCCACTCCCAGGCCTCCACCAGAGTCGAGATCTGTGCGGCAATGTTTGCGTGAGTGGCAACCACTCCCTTCGGCCGGTTCGTGGTGCCGCTCGTGTAGAGAATCATCGCCCGCCGCTCAATAGCGACATCCGGCAACTCAATCAGCGCTCCATTTTGAATTTCTTCGTAGGTAAGCGTCGCGATGTTCTGTGCAGAAGCAATCGGTTCGGCCATTGCCTCAGTGGCCGCATCGAAAATTATTGCCGCTGCGCCGGCGTCGCCCATGTAATACTCCAACTCCGGACGCGCCGAGCTAAGCGCCAAGGGAACCGCAATTCCGCCAGCTTGCCAGATTCCCCAAAGGGTTGCGATCCATGGGATTCCAGGCGGCAGGAGAAAGGCCACGCGTTCCTCATGGAGATCCGCGCGCCCGGCAAGCAATGCTCTGGCGACGCGCATGGATGCATCAAGGAGTTCGTTATAGGTGCAAGTTCTCCGGATATCGATGGCGGCGACACGTCCTTTATTACACTGAGCGCGCGCGATGATGGGCAGTTGCGCGGGTCGGTAAGTCACATGCGGACTTTAGTCTATCTTTCGGACAATGTCTACGGGCTCGCCTAGTTTACCCGAATGCGAAGTGGTACTCGCATGGCCCCTCGCGAAATCTCCTGCGATGATTCCTTCCAAGACGCATTGCGACGTGCTTTCCTCAGGACCAAGCTACACCGTCTCAGTTCCGGGTCATCGATTTTCGGGTCTCGGAGGAGAACCACAACCCTGATTTGGTCATAATCCTCATTCGACTCTGTCATCTTTACCATGCATTTCCGGTCAGCCTCGGTAGGCCCGCAAGCGAGCCACGGCGACGTCCAGGGTCTCCAGCTTTTTGGCGAAGGCGAAGCGCACGGTTGTCTTCCCCCGGCCCGGGGTGCTGTAGAAGCAGGAGAAAGCCGGGGCCCTGGAGAGAAGGCTTTGATTTGCCCAGACCTGGAGGCAGAAGATCGTCCGGCAGGCTAGCATGTGAAGGCCATATCACAACCTTGAATGCCATACATCACAGCAGATTGACCGCGGGTGGGCGTATGCGTGTGAATCTAAATCGAAGATCAGTGCCGGGAATACGGGATCCTCGCTCGAAGTATGGGCTAGGAAAAAACTGGAGTTGGCCCCGGCGTTTCGCTCGAGGAAGTGCTGGCCAAAACAGAAGCCCCGATTTGTGCGGCTCAGGTGAAAGAGTTATGAAGACGGTTATCGTTACCGCAAAACGCACTCCCATTGGTACTTTCCTGGGGGCATTCGCTGATTTCTCCGCTGTTGAGCTCGGCACCGTGGCCGCCAAAGCTGTTCTCGGCAACCTGCCGCCGCAGGACATCGCCGACGTTATCGTTGGGAATGTGCTGCAGGCCGGGCAAGGAATGAATATCGCCCGGCAAATTGCGATCCATGCCGGATTGCCGTTCAGCGTTCCGGCCCAGACCGTGAACCGTGTATGCGGCAGCGGCTTGCAGGCGGTAGTTTCAGCAATGCAGGCCCTCCAGGCGGGCGACGGCCGCGTCTATCTCGCCGGAGGAACCGAGAATATGTCCACCGCGCCTTATCTTCTGCTCAAAGCGCGCTCCGGGTACCGCTACGGAAACGGCGAGTTGGTCGACGCCGCCATCAACGACGGCCTTACCGACCCATTCCACAAATGCGCCATGGGAGCGACGGCCGAAAACATCGCTTCTTTTTGGAAGATCACCCGCGAAGACCAGGATGCCTTCGCCGCAGAAAGCCAGCGCCGCGCCTCTGAAGCCACCGATCGTGGAGCTTTCGCCGCCGAAATCATCCCGGTCGAAGTTCCCGCACGCAAGGGTCCAGTGACGGTAACCAAGGACGAGCACATCCGGCCGGGAACGACGGTGGAAACGCTAGCCAAGTTGCGCCCGGCTTTTCAGCCTCAGGGCGGCACCGTGACGGCGGGAAATTCCAGCGGACTCAATGATGGCGCCGCTATGCTGGTGGTCACCACCGAGGAGTATGCGAGGAACGCCGGATTGCCCGTTCTCGCCGAGGTGCTCTCCTATGCGACAGCCGGCGTAGACCCGGCCCACATGGGCATCGGCCCAGCGTTCGCGGTTCCGGCCGCCCTCCAGCGCGCCGGACTGACACTGGCGGACATCGATCTCTTCGAATTGAACGAGGCCTTCGCCGCGCAATGCATTGCCGTGTTGCGGGAATTGAAGATCGATCCAGCAAAAGTCAATCCCTTGGGAGGGGCCATCGCGCTCGGCCATCCTATCGGCGCGTCGGGAGCGCGCGTGCTGGTCACGCTCATCCATGCCCTGCGCGCTGCCAAGAAAGAGCTGGGCGCGGCGGGTCTTTGCATTGGCGGAGGGATGGGAATCGCCATGGTTGTGCGTGCGGCCGATTAAACTGCCCGCTTCGAAAGCCTGACGGCGGGTGGCGGATAACCGTTTAGCTTGGATCCAATTCATCTCCCGGGATCGCTACTGCCATGGCATATCGGCGATTGTGCTGCTCGTAATGGCTTGACGCCGTGCCTGGATCGTCTGCTGAAACCACGATCAAAGCGCCGCTCACGTCTGCGTAGGCGACGGTGAACAGAGGATCTGCGCGACGTTCAGCCCATGTGCTTCATCGTGACGATGCTTCGCCCGCCGGCAAAGGCCGCACCTATGGCCACCTCGAGCGCAACCTTCTCGTTGGGCGCCCACCGTGCGCGTCCTCCTAAACGATCAAATTCCTCGAGAATCTCCGTCGAAGGCGTGCTGGGATATAGAGTTGTGGTCTGGCCGATCTTTGTGCCGGCGCGAGAGTTAGTGTAGCGCAGTTATCGAGTGAATCTGATAGCCGCCGTCGGAGGTGTGGGAAAGTGGTAAGCACTGCCAGCTTTCCACTTTTCCATGCTCCGTATTGCTTTCCACTGGCCAGGCTACTGGCGCCGGTGGTCTATAGCCCGACGGCGATTGAGGCGGCGCTCGAAGCCAATGCGCAGTCGCGCGAGACGGCGGATTTTCGCGAGAGCGAGGCGGCGTTCTTGGAAAAGCGGAAGGCGGAATGGTGGAAGTGAGTGTTCGCTCTCTTCTCAAATAGATTTGGCTGGCCCGCATCCCCAACCGCAGATCCCCACCACGGCGGGCACACTTTCAACTGCTTCGCTTGCGCGGCCTTGCTCAGGACGACAAGCTAATTTTGAACGGTGGCCATCGCTTCTTGAAAGCGCACTGGTGCGCCGGTGCGCTGCTCGACCATCTCGCGCGTAACGCCGTCAGCAAGCTCGACGACTTCGAAGCCGGAAGGCGTGATGTCGATCACGCAGAGATCGGTGACGATGCGATGGACGACGCCCTTGCCGGTGAGCGGCAGTTTGCACTCGCGCAGCAGCTTAGCGCTGCCGCCGGGACCGGTGTGCTCCATGATGACGATGACGCGGCGCACGCCGTTGACCAGATCCATGGCGCCGCCCATGCCTTTCACGCGCTTGCCGGGAATCATCCAGTTGGCTAGGTCGCCGTGTTCGGAGACCTCCATGGCGCCGAGGATGGCGAGATCGACGTGGCCGCCGCGGATCATGGCAAAGGAGTCGGCGCTGGAAAAGATGGCGGCGCCGGGAAGGCAGGTCACCGTCTCTTTGCCGGCGTTGATGATGTCGGCGTCGACTTCGGAATCGAGCGGGAACGGGCCCATACCGAGCAGGCCGTTCTCCGACTCCAGCGCAACCGTAATTCCTTCGGGAATATAGTTGCCGACCAGCGTGGGGATGCCGATACCGAGGTTGACGTAGTAGCCGTCCTTTAACTCACGGGCGGCGCGTGCGGCCATTTGCTGACGGGTCCATGGCATGGAAGGAAGCTCCTAGCTTTTAGCTCTTAGCTCGACTTGTGGCGATCGAGGCGTCATTGGTTCAAGTTTTCTGTGATCGGTGGTCAGCCTTCGCGGACCGTGCGCCGCTCGATGCGTTTTTCGGGGTTGGGGTTGTGTACCAGCCGGTGAACAAAGATGCCGGGCGTGTGAATCTCGTCGGGGTCGAGCTCGCCGGGCTCGACGACGATCTCGGCTTCGGCGATGGTGATCTTGCCGCAGGTGGCGGCGTTGGGGTTGAAGTTGCGCGCGGTGCGGCGGTAGACGAGGTTGCCGTGCGTGTCGGCCTTCCAGGCTTTCACGAGAGCGACGTCGGCCACGATGCCACGCTCAAGGATGTAGGTGTGGCCGTCGAATTCCTTGTGCTCCTTGCCTTCGGCAATCACCGTGCCCACGCCGGTGCGCGTGTAGAAGCCGGGAATGCCGGCGCCGCCGGCGCGCATGCGCTCGGCGAGCGTGCCCTGCGGAGAGAACTCGACCTCGAGCTCGCCTTCGAGGAACTGGCGCTCGAATTCGGCATTCTCACCCACGTAGCTGGAGATCATCTTTTTGATCTGGTGCGTTTCAAGGAGCTGGCCGAGACCCCAGCCGTCGACGCCCGCATTGTTGCTGGCGACGGTGAGATTGCGCACGCCGGTGTCGCGCAGGGCCTGGATAAGCGCTTCAGGAATTCCGCAGAGGCCAAAACCGCCGATGGCCAGCAGCATGCCGTCGCGGACGACGCCGTCGAGGGCGGAGCGCGCGTCGGAGTAAAGTTTATTGAGGCCACGGGTGGAAGTTGCAACAGTCGCCATAGGATCACACTCACTCTCTGTCCTGGCTTACGATGCCAGGATAGAAGGTTATGCAAAGAACCGCGACGCCAGGGAGACTCTCCGGTGTCTCTGCGGCATTCGGGGTTCGATGCAAGGGAGATACGGCCAACACGCTACCACAACTTGAGGACGGCCGTAAAGCCCTATTTGCCCGCAGTTTCCGTTTTGTTTTTTCTGCGAACCAATATACCCCCATTTGCCTTCGCCGGCTATCTTTTTTGCATCCGTTTCCATTTGCGGCAGCAGAAGTTCTTCCCAGCCACTGGAACGGAGGCCACGGGAGGGAGTGGCGCCCGTTTAAGTCGGCGGGTGCGGTTGGAGGCTAGACCGTCACTGCTGAATGGGTGGCGTAGTGGAGCAAAACGGCCACGGCGCAACTGGTAAGGCGGGTTTCTGCCGAGTCCGCCCGGCTGGTGAGAATGATGGGTACGCGGGTGCCGAGGACGATGCCAGCCAGCTGTGCGCCGCACAGGTATTGCAACTGCTTGACCAGCATGTTGCCGCTCTCGAGATCGGGGACGACGAGGATATCGGCCCGGCCAGTAACGGGCGAGGCCAGCTTCTTGATAGCTGCGGCCTTCACGCTGACGGCAGTATCAAATGCAAGAGGCCCGTCGAGGATGCCGCCGGTGATCTGGCCGCGGTCGGCCATCTTGCAGAGGGCGGTGGCGTCGACGGTGGACTTGATCTTGGAGTTCACCGTCTCGACCGCCGACAGCAGGGCGACCTTGGGCTCGGGGATACCGAGAGCGTGGGCAAGATCGATGGCGTTCTGGACGATGTCGATCTTGTCTTCGAGCTTGGGAGTGATGTTGATGGCCGCGTCGGTGACGAGCAGCGTGCGGGCGTAGGCCGGCGTATCCACAATAAAGACATGGCTAATGCGGCGGGCGGTGCGCAGACCGGTATCGCGGGGCATGCCGGCCTTCATGAGCGCGTCGGTGTGCAGGCTGCCCTTCATCATGGCCTGGGCATTGCCGGAGCGGCACATGGCTACACCCAACTCAGCGGCCTTGAACTCGCTGTCGGCATCGAGAATGGGATAAGCGCTGATGTCAACACCAATCTTCGCGGCCAGCACTGTCATGGCGGCTTCGTCGCCGATGAGCATGGGCTCGATGAGGCCCTCGACTGTGGCTTCGACGGCGCCGCGGAGGGCTACGTCCGACAGTGGCCAGACGACCGCCGTGGTGATGGCCGGCAGACTCTTGCAGCGCTCGATGAATCCCTGAAAGACATGATAGTCGGCGGGATGGCCGACCAGCGAGTCAACGGTAATGCCTTCAGCCAGGAGAGCCAGATCGCTCATGTGTATCTTCTCCCAGGCGCGCAGCCAACTGCTGGCGAACCTTACGGTTTATTTTCGCGCCACGGCACTCGTTGCGGAAGACGATTTACTCCCCCTTCCGCCCTCCCAGGCTGAACCACTAGGCGGTCCAGGAGCCGCCTAACTTACTGAGAGTCAAATGCCGGGCTCCAGGTGCGCGGAGGCGAATCCGAAAGTGGAGCAGTCGCAACCGGAATCTCTTGACAACAAATTCGCGGTGATTATACGCCCGTTTGCCTCGGAGCGTTCCAATTGCAAGGATCCAGCGTTGAAAAATGAGATTCCGATTCTATTCCCGGGTAGCTGGCGTACGTGATTGCAGTCACGTTGGGCTGTGCTCCGAGAGAATACGATGGCATTCAGCCTATACATCGGCCGGCGCTGGAGTGGGAAAGGAACTTCAATGAATCTGGGATTTATTGAGAACAAGACATACGACGAGATTTCAGTTGGCGACACAGCCAGGACGGAGCACGTTTTGACCACGGAAGACGCGATGGCGTGGGCCTCGATTTCCGGATTCACCGCCGTTCTGGACTCCGAAGGACTCATCGATCGCGCCGTGAGCAGCATGCTTCCGACAGGACCAAACATGTGGTGTGCCTCGCTCATCTCCGGTCTTTTCGCCACGAATCTACCTGGGCCTGGATGCTCACTGACGAGCGTGTCGCTCACGTTCCATAATCGCATCCGTGTCGGAGAACGCATCCTCGTCAAAGTCGAGGTTACGGCCAAGGACGATTCTACAAAGAGCGTTATATTCGATTGCGAGGCAAGCAATGACGCCGGCGCGTCCGTCTTTTCGGGCACTGCACAGCTCATTGCACCCGTGGAAAAGCTGCGCTTGTCCACACTCCCGGTACCCCAACTCATTGTGAACAATCCCTATCGTCACCACCTCGGTTTCATCGCGCGTGCAACTTCCAAGCCGGCTGTGAAAACCGCGATCGTCTGGCCGTGCGACGCACTATCTCTCGGGGGCGCTTTCCAGGCATACAAAGACGGGTTGATTGTTCCGGTTCTTGTGGGTTCTGAAGCGGCGATCCGCAACATTGCCGGAACGATGCAACTTGACTTGGGATCCATCCCGATCGTTGACGTCGACGATAGCCGCGCGGCCGCCATCCGGGCTGTTGAGATGGCTCGTAAAGGCGAGGTCCAAATGCTCATGAAGGGCTCGCTGCAGACAGAAGAACTCATGAAAGCTGTGGCCTCACGCGAGGGAGGATTGCGCACCGGGCGGCACATCAGCCACGTATTCGCTTTGGATGTGCCGTCCTATCACAAGACCCTGTTCGTTACCGATGCGGCCGTCAACATCGAGACGGACCTGGAAACCAAGATAGACATTCTGCAGAATGCCATCGACATGATGGTCAAACTTGGGGTCGTGAACCCGAAGGTGGCAATCCTGTCGGCGGTCGAGTCGGTTACCCCGGCCATTCCCTCCACGCTCGATGCCGCCGCCCTTTGCAAGATGGTCGAACGCGGACAGATTACCGGAGCCATCGTCGATGGTCCGCTCGCATTCGATAATGCCATTTCAAGCGACGCCGCACGGATCAAGAAGATCAAATCGCCGGTCGCAGGAGACCCTGATCTTCTCATGGTTCCCAATCTGGAGGCTGGGAATATCCTCTTCAAGGAGCTTCAGTACCTGGCCGGAGCGCTGGCGGCCGGAGTTGTGGTGGGAGCCAAGGTTCCGGTAGTTCTCACCGGCCGCGCGGACGGAGAACAGGCTCGAATGGCAAGTTGCGCCCTCGGCATCCTGCTTGCGAAGCCGGCACCCGATTTGGAAGGCTAGTATCAGAGAAATGCTAATCCCTGATACTTGCCAGCGGTGGCGCTCCGATTTTTTTGAAAGCTGTGACCCAAGGTGTCAGGATCAGCCGCTGCGCTGGAGTAGAATGCGCAGCGGCCGATGGCAGAATCTCAGAAGGTGAATGTAGGGCCCAATTCCTCGCGAATGTCGTTCCACTCCCGCGACGGCACGCCTTTAAAGAGCGGCAGGGGTTCCTCGGGGTTGGCGTGGGTGGTGAAGAGCGACTGCTCGTACGAGAACATGACCCACTTATCGAGCTTGTAGTTGAGCGTGCCAACGAGCATCGTGCTCATATGCCGGGTTCCCTGCAACTCATTGATGTCGCGCGCTTTAGCCTGATCAACGCCATAAAGACCATAGATGGACCAACCGGCGTTGCGGCCCGTGGGATTGACATTGAAGATGCGGGAGAGTGGGAGCCCCAGTTGTGCGAAGCCGCCCGCGGCGCGAACCGGGCGTTCGGGTGCAACCACCTGCTGCCCACTCGCGTTGGTGTCGAGCACAATGTCCGATGCGCCATCTACAGAGGCGACGGTAGCCAAATTGGTCAGGCCGCCGGTGTCGCTAAAGAAGGAGTAAAGTTGCCCGCCGAAAAACCAGCGGAGATCGCTGCCGCCGTAAGTCTTGCCTGTCAGCGTGAACCAGCGTGTAGGCAATTGCCACTCGGCGGTCCAGCCATCCTGTGTGCTGCTTGCGCTTACGCCGTTAGGAAAGGTGGCCTGATAAGGCGCGGGAACTGCCGAACCCAGGGCATTGGCAGTGCGCTCACCTTTGAAGCCGCTGAAGATGAGCTGTGCGGGAGCAACTCCGGCCGCGGGGTCTAGCTGCCATTGGCCAACCAGGCGTCCCTGAATCTCGGGACGGTTCGAGTCCGGTCCCTGGCGCTCGCCGTAACCGAGCTGCTCTGAGACGTTGGCTGCACTTGGTGGAAGACCTGAACCCGGCAGATCGATGGCAAACTCCGGCATGATCGAGAATCCGCTGAATTTGTGCGTATAGCCAACGCGCATCTGCGGATCGCGCTCCCAAAGGCCGCCGAAATCACCGCCAGCGAGAGTCAACTCAACCATGTTGACGAGCGTTGAAGAGCCATAGATTGTCCAGTCCTGCCCAGCGAGCGCCGAAAATGTATTCTTGTCGTCAAAGTGGTAATCCAACCTGCCCCATGCGACGCGGAGCGAAGGGTTGCTGGAGCGGATACTGGAGAGATTGCGATTATCTGAGCGGTTGAAGTTACCCTCGAAGTCCATTTCGATCCTGCCCGTGATGCTCCACTTCGGATTGGGATCGATCCACGCGAAGTTCACGCCCAAGCGGCTGCTGCGCGCCTTGACGTGGAACTCTGGAGATCCATTAGGGGGTGTGTCGGTAAGAAAGCCGGGGAGCGGAAAATCATCTCCGTTGGGAGAAGAACTGTCTTCAATCCCGGTCAATCTGATAAATCCATAGGGAGTAAAACCGACCCCCTCCGCCCTGAATGCAGGTTCGATGCCGGTGCGCGAAATCCCATTCACGGGGAACTGGCGAATGGGCGCGAGCGCCTCATTGATCGCTTGGGATGGGGACTTCTCCACGACGGACGCCGCAGGAGCTTGTGAACGGGGGTTGACCAACGGCTGTCTGAGTTCCGCAGTAGCTGAGGTGAGAGCGCCCGCGACCTGCGCGGCTGGCGCACCGGCTGAAGCCGGCATCGCAGGAGCGGGCAGCCTTTCGGCAATCTGTGCGTACTCGTCATTCGAGAGAACGCCTTTGTCGAAAAGGATGCGGGCCATCAGATCTTCGGCCTGCTGCGGCGTGGCCGCCCCATCGATCTGCTTCATATCGTCGGGCGTGAGAATGCCTTTGCGGAGCAGGATCTCTGCTAGCGGATCGTGGGGCTTTGCGACGTCCTGCTGTGCCTTTGCTGGCGTGCAAAGTATTGCAGACAGCACCAGAATCAGCAGAAAGAATGAAAGAAGCCGGAGACGAAGAGACAAGTTACAAGAAGAACCATTCATATTGGAATCTCCTTTTTGAACTCGAAATCCTGATGCTGAACAGCAACTGGCGCGCGCTTCAGAACAGAAATTGCACCGACGCTGGGCACTCTGACCCGGACCGCGACATCAGACGACACAGAGACGGGCGGCGCCAAGAGCACAACTCTTGCCGCCCATCTTCTTGAAAGGTAGGGACGTAGCCCTACGCCCACTCCCCGCTGCGCAGATACTCATCGATTCCCTTCGCAGCTTTGCGGCCGGCGCCCATGGCGAGGATCACCGTGGCACCGCCGGTGACGATGTCGCCGCCGGCGAAGACACCGCGCTTGGAGGTGCGGGTGGTCTGGGTGTCGGCCACGATGTAGTTACGCGACGTGGTCTTGAGATCAGGCGTCGAGGCCTGAACGAGGGGATTAGCGTTGGTGCCCACGCCGATGATGACCACGTTGGCGGGCAGAATGAACTCAGAGCCTTTGATCTCGACGGGAGAGCGGCGGCCGCTCTCATCGGGCTCGCCCAGCTCCATGCGGACGCAGCGCGCGCTGGTGAGCCATCCCTTCTCGTCGCCGATCAATTCGATGGGGTTCGTGAGCATGCGGAACTCGATGCCCTCTTGGCGGGCATGGGGTATTTCTTCGAGGCGCGCAGGCATCTCGGCTTCAGAACGGCGATAGACCAGGGTTGCCGTGCGTGCGCCCAGGCGGCGCGCGCTGCGCACCGCGTCCATGGCGGTGTTGCCGCCGCCCACCACAATCACGTCGCGATCGCGGCAGTCGTAGACGGGTTCGTCATATTCGGTGGCGTCGTATGCACGCATCAGGTTGACGCGAGTAAGGAACTCGTTGGCCGAGTAGACGCCGATGAGGTGCTCGCCGGGAATGCCGAGGAAGCGCGGCAGACCGGCGCCGGTGGCGACGAAGACCGCGTCGTAGCCTTCATGCTGCATCAGCTCATCGATGGTTACGCTCTTGCCGACCACCACGTTGGTTTCGAACTCGACGCCCATGCGGTGCAAGTTGTCGACTTCGCTTTTGACAATCGACTTGGGCAGGCGGAACTCGGGGATACCGTAGACGAGCACACCGCCGAGCTCGTGCAGGGCCTCAAAGACGCGGACGCGATGGCCCATCTGGACCAAGTCGCCAGCGGCCGAGAGCCCGGCCGGACCGCTGCCGACGATGGCCACGCTTTTTCCCGTGGGCGGCGCGTTGGGAGGAAGGCCAAGCTGGCCGCTCGAGCGCTCGTAGTCGGCGATGAAGCGCTCGAGGTTGCCGATGGCGACGGACGCGCCTTTTTTGCCCAGCACGCATCCGCCCTCGCACTGATTCTCCTGCGGGCAGACGCGGCCGGTGATGGCGGGCAGCGCATTGTCCTCGCGCATCTTGGCCGCCGCGGCGAGATAGTCGCCCGCATAGATCAGCGCTACGACCTCTTTGATCTTAACGCCCACCGGGCAATCGACGACGCAGCCGGGCTTGGCGCAGGCGATGCAGCGCGTGGCCTCCTCAAGGGCGCCGGCTGCGCTCAGACCCAGGTTCACCTCTTCAAAGTTGCGGCTGCGCACCTGGGGATCGAGCTCCGGCATAGGGACGCGCGGAATCTTCATCCGGTCCTTCAAAGGGACGAGGTTCTTCTCAGACATTTTGGACCTCGTTCTTCATCGGGCGTCTTTTCGGATTGAGCGTGATGGGAATGCTGCGCAGCTCGGCAAGTTCCCGCTCCTTCTCGGCCAACTCAGCGCGAAGTTCGACCAGTTCTTCCAGGGTGTGTTCCTGGAAGTGCTTGAGCGACTGGCACTCCTTCTCGCGATACATGGAGTTGCGCTGCATGAGGACGTCGAAGTTGACCAGCGAGGCATCGAACTCTGGCCCATCCACGCAGGCGAATTTGCTTTTGTTGCCGAGCAACACACGGCAGCCGCCACACATGCCGGTGCCGTCCACCATGATGGAGTTCAGGCTGACCATGGTCTTGATCCCCAGCGGAGCGGTTAGCTGGGCGACGGCGCGCATCATGGGCACAGGACCAACGGCGAGCACGAAGTCGATCTTCCTCCCGGCGGCGATCAGTTCGTCGAGCTTCTTGGTCACCAGCCCCTGTTCGCCGTAGCTGCCGTCGTCGGTCATGATGTAAGCCTCGTTGCTGGACTGGCGCACCTCGTCTTCAAAGATGACCATCTCTTTGGAGCGGGCGCCTTCAACAAAGACGACATGGTTGCCGGCCTGTTTGAGGGCGTTGGCTGTGGGCAGAGCCATGGCCGTGCCCACGCTGCCGGCCAGAATGGCCACCGTGCCGTAGTTCTCGATCTCCGATGGCCGGCCAAGAGGGCCGACGATGTCGAGGATGGAGTCGCCCTTCTGAAGACAGTTCAGCATGGCGGTCGTTTTGCCCACAGATTGCACCACGATGGTGACGGTGCCCGCCTCCGGATCGGAACTCTTGATGGTCAACGGAATCCGTTCGCCCTTGGCGTGCAGCCGCAAGATAACGAACTGGCCCGGTTCCTGCTTATGGGCGATGCGCGGCGCCTCGACAACCAACTCACGTATGTTGAGACCCACGTCGTGCGCGTCGACAATCCTGTACATCGCGCCTCCGCTTCCGCTCAGGTCCTCTGAGGGTCAGGAAATTTTGGCCCGAATCTCAATCGTGAAAACAGATTTACGGGAATTGTACGTGGCTTTACGTAAATTGCAAGACCAACTCCAACGAGCGTGACAGCAGTCACTAAGTAGGCGGATGCGTGATTGGGGTCACTGGAGTTATGAGCGTGATAGCGGTCACTGCCGAGTGAATTGTCGAGTGGCGTAATTATTGCTTGGCATTTGATTGGTAGTTACGAAGCATAATCCTGTTTTCACGGCCCGGCAGCGCGATTGAATCCATAGCGGCGGGTGGGGGCCAAAATCACACATCCAGAGCCTGGACAGAGCCAAACAGCGGACCGTAGTTTCGCAAGGAGCGCATCATGAAGGGGAAAGTTGCAATCGTAACAGGTGGTGCGAGCGGGATCGGGTTAGCGATTGTTGAGTCGTTCGCCCAAGTGGGCGTGAACTGCGTGATTGCCGACATGGACGTTGCCGGTGGGGAACGAGCCGCAGCGAAACTTCAAGAGGCCGGGACGCCCTGCCTGTTCGTTGCTACAAGTGTTTCCCAGCCCGACCAAGTGCGCCATCTCGTCGATGCCACCATCGAAAAATTTGGGCGTCTCGACATTCTGGTCAACAATGCGGGTCTGCAATTCGTGACGCCAGTGGTGGAGTTCCCCGAAGAGCGCTGGGACACTCTGATAGGCGTTATGCTTACCGGAACGTTTCTTTGTTGTAAGTATGCCTTGCCCCACATGATCAAGCAGAAGTGGGGCAGGATTATTAACGTCAACTCGGTCCACGGCAAAGTGGGGTCGCCCTTCAAGGTGGCTTATGTTTCAGCCAAACACGGGGTGCTGGGGTTGACGAAGGTAGTGGCGTTGGAGGTGGCCGAGCACAACATTACCTGTAATGCCATCTGTCCCGCCTACGTGCGTACTCCGCTCGTCGAGAAGCAAATTGAGAATCAGGCCCGTTCTCACGGCATTCCGGAGGAGGAAGTGATTCAAAAGATCATGCTGGAACCCGCCGCCATCAAGCGGCTACTGAATCCCAGCGAGGTCGCTTCGCTGGTTCGCTACTTGTGTTCGGACGATGCCGCAGGTATCACCGGCACGGCGCTCGACATTGATTTGGGCTGGACGGCGCACTAGGACAAGATGCTTCAAGGCGTGCCGCAAGGCACGCCTTCATAGCGCGGAGGAGAATGATTATGCCTGCCAATCCTCTGGCCACCGCTCATGAGACCCACCCTATAGTCAAGATTTCCGCCACGCGTTCTCCGGAGCGGAACAAAATCGTTACCGCCGCCGCGGCCGTGCGCTTAATTCGCGACGGCGACACAGTAGCGACCGGAGGCTTCGTGGGCGTCGCCTTTCCCGAAGCGATTGCCGTTGCCATCGAGCAACAGTTCCTGGCGCCCGACGGGGAAGCCGGCCCCGCCAGCGGACGGCCTTGCGACCTAACGCTCCTCTATGCGGCCGGGCAGGGCGACGGAAAGGAACGGGGGCTGAATCACTTCGGTCATCCGGGTCTGGTGAAACGCGTCGTTGGCGGCCATTGGGGCTTGGTGCCTAAGCTAGGGGCGCTGGCGGTCAATAACAAGATCGAGGCCTACAACTTTCCCCAGGGAGTGATTTCGCATTTGTTTCGCGATATTGCCGCACATCGTCCCGGGCACCTCAGCAAGGTCGGCATGGGGACCTACGTCGATCCGCGTTACGGCGGCGGCAAAATCAACTCCCGCACTACCGACGATCTCGTTGAGTTGATTACCATTCACGGCGAGGAGTACCTGTTCTACAAAGCGTTTCCGGTCAACGTCGGCATTATCCGCGGCACCACCGCGGATCCCGAGGGCAATATCACCATGGAGCGCGAGGCGCTGACGATAGAAATGCTTTCCATTGCCATGGCAGCCCACAACTCCGGCGGGATCGTCATCGCCCAGGTCGAACGCGTGGCCGAGAGCGGCACGCTGAATCCACGACAGGTGAAGATACCGGGAATTCTCGTCGATTGCGTCGTGGTTGCGGAAAAGCCGGAGTACCATTGGCAGACCTTCGCTACCGTGTACAACCCCGGTTTTAGCGCAGAGATCCATACGCGAATGGGAGCCATCCCACCGATGGAGCTATCGGCGCGCAAGGTGATCGCGCGCCGGTCGGCGCTGGAGCTGAAGACCAACAGCGTGGTCAACCTGGGAATTGGCATGCCCGAAGGCGTGGCCAATGTGGCCAATGAGGAGAAGATCATCGATCTCATTACACTCACTGCGGAGCCCGGAGTGGTCGGCGGAGTTCCGGCCGGGGGGCTCGATTTCGGCGCCGCGGTCAATGCCCACGCCATCATCGATCAGCCTTACCAATTTGATTTTTACGACGGCGGTGGACTCGACTTGGCTGTCCTCGGCCTGGCAGAGGCGGACCGCGAGGGAAGCCTCAACGTGAGCAAATTCGGTCCCAGGTTGGCGGGTGCAGGGGGGTTTATCAATATCAGCCAAAACGCCAAGAGCCTGGTGTTCTGCGGTACGTTCACGGCGGGCAATCTGGACGTCGGATTCGCAGACGGCAAATTACAAATCCTCACTGAGGGCCGCACGCGAAAGTTCGTGAACGAAGTTGAACATCGAACCTTCAGCGGCCGATATGCCAGCCTGCGCCGACAGCCGGTGCTTTATGTAACCGAACGCTGCGTGTTCAGCCTCACGACGGAAGGCCTGCAACTTATTGAGGTGGCCCCGGGCATCGATATTGAAAGGGACATCCTGGCTCACATGGATTTCCAGCCCATCGTGCACCAGCCTAGGCTAATGGACGCGCGCTTGTTCATGCCCCAGCCCATGGGTTTGCGCGGCGATCTATTGGAACAGCCCCTGGAGAGCCGGCTCAGCTACGAGCGGCAACAGAATCTGTTCTTCGTCAACTTCGAAGGTTACACGGTGCGCAGCATGGAACAGATCGACCGGATCGAGCAATTGGTGCGCGACTGTTTGGCGCCGGCACCCGGCAAGGTATACGCCATCGTCAATTACGACAATTTCTCGATTTCTCCCGAGCTATTGGGACCGTATACCGACATGGTGAAGAAGCTGATGAACGACTGTTACTCGGGTGTCACCCGATACACGACCAGTGGCTTCCTACGTATGAAACTTGGGGACGCCCTGGCCGAGCGCGGTGTCGCTCCTCACATCTATGAGAGTGCCGAGGAGGCCAGCCAGCACTTGCTCGAGCTCGAGGAGCGGCTGTAGGCGAAATAGCTCGGGCTTGTCCTGGCAGAGGGCGGATCGGGTTCTGGCGGGAACCACCAGCACGTGGAACTCTCGGGGTCTGAACACTTCGTACGGAAGGAGCCATTTTATGGCAGCAAGCAGCGTTATAAGCAGTACGAGCAACTTCAGCGAGCCGGTGACGGACTCGCTAAAAGGCAGAGTGGCCCTGGTGACGGGCGGATCGCGCGGCATCGGAAAGGCTATCGCTCTGGAACTTGCCCGCAACGGGGCAACGGTGACCTTCAGCTATAACAGCAATCTGGCCAAGGCGGAAGAGGTCGCGGCCGAGATTCGCACCATGGACGTCGAGTGCCTGATAGCGCAGGGCGACGTGGCTCGCAAGGAGGACGCACGCCGTGTCGTCAGCTCAACCCTCGAGCAATTCAAGAGGATCGACATCCTGGTCAACAACGCCGGCATTACCCGCGACCACACCCTGCGCAAGATGACCGATGAGGAATGGGAATCGGCAATCTCGGTGAACTTGCATGGGACCTATTACTGCACCACTGCCGCATTGCCGGCGATGACCGAGCAGAAATACGGGCGCATCATCAACATTGCTTCCATCGTCGGCCAAACGGGAGCATTCGGCCAGGCCAATTACGCCGCCAGCAAAGGCGGAATCATCGCGTTCACCAAGTGCGTAGCGTTGGAGTATGCGAGAGATAACATCACCGCCAATGCAGTTGCCCCAGGGTATACCGGTACGGAAATGGTAGAAGCGATGCCGGCAGATGTTCTTGAAAAGATTTGCGCCAAGATACCGCTGCGCCGGCTGGCAAAACCCGAAGAGGTCGCCAAAGCGGTTCTCTTCCTGGCCCGGGATGGGGACTACATCACTGGAACGACGATCAACGTAAACGGCGGGCTACTGATGTTCTGAGGCCTACTTGGATTTCCTCGGGGAAATCGAAGTCAAGGAAATAAAAATGCGCTCGAAGCAACCGGCGCGCGTGCCGGGGGCGCTGCGCCAGCCGCGGCTCTCATCATTCCACCGGCGAGTGAATGGCGTCTTCGAGGTTTGCGCATCTTAATCATGCGGAGATTTGCAATTCTCCACGAAGCATGCGAAATCTCCGGCCGCGGATAGTCCAACTTTCCTGCGGCTGAAGTTATTGCTTCCGGCGCGCATAACCGCTGGGCATCGCAGCATTCTCGTGGTGAGGGACGAAACACCCCACTTGGAGCCATCGAGAATTCCCGTATAGTCGTAGCTGTCACTGCTCACCTCTGAACGTCGACCACGAGCCGTCCCCGAACCTCTCCCGCCAGGAGAGATGGCGCCGATGAAATCGCTTCACTGAGGCCGATACCGTGAGAAATCGCGTCGAGCCTGGAAATATCGAGGTCGCGTGCCAAACGTGCCCATGCTTCAAGCCGGGCCGAACGCGGACACATCACACTGTCGATACCAGCGAGCGTCACGCCACGCAGAATGAATGGCGCGACCGTCGCCGGAAAATCCATTCCCCCTGCTAGACCGCAAGCGGTAACTACCCCGCCGTACTTGGTTGTGGCACAAACGTTCGCAAGCACGTGGCTGCCAACCACATCGACCGCCCCCGCCCACCGTTGCTTCCCGAGTGGTTTTCCGGGGCTCGCAAATTCCGCCCGTCCCAGCACCTCCGCGGCACCCAACCCCTTCAGGAAATCGGCTTCTTCCATTCTTCCGCTGGCGGCTACCACTCGATAACCCAGCTTGGAAAGAAGGGCAACCGCTACGCTGCCCACACCGCCAGCCGCACCAGTGACCACGATTTCGCCCTTGTCCGGAGTGATGCCGTGCTGCTCGAGCGCCAGCACGCATAGCATGGCAGTATAACCGGCTGTACCAATGGCCATGGCTTGCTGGAGAGAAAAGGCCGAGGGCAAATGGACCAGCCATTCGCCTTTTATACGTGCCTTTTGCGCAAGACCTCCCCAATGGGTTTCCCCTAGGCCCCAGCCATTCAGCAGCACAGAGTCCCCCACTTGGTAGTCTGGATTTCTTGACGCTTCGACCGTGCCTGCCAGATCGACTCCCGGAATCATGGGGAATCGTCGAACGACGGGAGACTTTCCTGTGATCGCTAGGGAGTCTTTGTAGTTGAGTGAAGAATACGCGACCCTTACGGTGACATCGCCCTCAGGTAGAAGCGAGTCGTTGATATCCTTCAACGTGGCGCTCGAACCGTTCCCGTCTTTTTCGATCAAAATACCCTTGAACATGTTTCCCTCCGCGAAAACTAGACGCTGCGTCCGGTAAGTTGGCAAAAAAGTCAACGCGTGATCCCAGCGAGAAAAAGCTTGGCATATGCCATAACCGGTTCCGCATTCTGGTCGAGCTTCGCTCTCAGCACAGCATGGCCTCTCCGATCGTTTGTACCAGCCGAATTGTTAGTGTAGCGCTGTGGTGAGGGGCCAGAGGCACTGGGACAGGCTTTCTTGCTAGTGGCCCGGTGTCACCGGCTACGCGGACATTACTCGATTTATTGTGCGTCTGCAGCGATCAATCCGCATTAGCGGACAACGAATGCGGCGAAGTTGCGTTCCTGGCGTCGATGACAGTGCCGGACGCTGGGCGGCCATCCCCATCAGACTCGACGAAGGAGATCTGATACAGCGGAGGCACCGTGTCGGGATTGAGCAGCGCGCTATTCGCGTAAGCAGCTAGCCTTGAGTGCGCTTCCTCAATTGCTTCGCGGAATTCCCGCACGCCTCTAGATCACCCCGCACTGCTTGGTGGAGAAGATGGCGGGCAATGATCTGCGCCCAGCGTTACTTGTGATTTCATCCGCAATGTCTCCTCGTGCAGCAAGCTCGCGATCTGCTCCGGACTGTATTTCTTTGCCCTATGCATTCCATGCTGCTTCCATACCAGTTTGTCTCAAAACTACTAGCACAGATTTCGCCGGGCGGACCAATCTTCGCTGTACAACGGACTCCTTGTCTCAAGCGATCTTCATGAGCCTAGCCTGCTCGGTCAGTTCCTGGCGGAAGTTCGGGTGAGCGATGTTGATTAGTTCCAGCGCTCTTTGCTTTGCAGTCTTGCCTCGCAATTGGGCACGTCCGAATTCGGTGACCACATAATTGACATCGTTCTTGGTAGTCGTCACATGTGTGCCCGGGGTAAGGGTCGGAACAATGCGTGAAATGGTGTCGTTCTTCGCCGTTGATGGCAGGACGATAATGGCCTTTCCGCCATTGGATCGGTTTGCGGCGTGAACGAAGTCAGCTTGACCGCCAGTGCCAGAGTAAGGTACGCAGCCAAGGCTCTCGGATCCGCACTGGCCGATGAGATCCACCTGCATTGTGCCGTTGATGGCGATCAGGTTATCATTCTTGCTCGCAAGGGCGGGGTCATTGGTGAAATCGACCGGGTGCATTTCCAGGGCTGGATTGCGGTCCATGAATTGGTATAGCTTTTTTGAACCCAGAGCGAATGTGGCCACCATCTTGTCAGGGTTGTAGTTCTTCTTGCGGTTAGTGACAACGCCGGCCTCGACGAGGCACATGATGCCGTCACCGACCATTTCGGTGTGAATGCCGAGGTCATGTTTGTCGATGAGTTGCATGACCACGGCGTCCGGAATGCCTCCATAGCCAATCTGCAGAGTTGCGCCGTCGGGAATCATGTCGGCCACGTACTTGCCGATTGCTTCCTGCACAGGTCCGATTCTTGGCAATCCCACTTCCATCACGGGCTCTTCGCTTTCCACGAGAGCGGTAACCTGAGAGATGCGCACGTGGCAGTTGCCGTAGGCGAAGGGGACGTTTGGATTAACTTCCAAAACGATGGCCCGCGCCTTTTGGATCGCCGCCATGGTGTAGTCGGCAGCAAGACCGAGAGAGAAATAGCCGTGTTCCCCCATAGGCGAGGCCATGCTGAAGACAACGTCGGCCGGGATCAGATTGCGATTGATGAGTGTGGGCAGTTCCCAAAAATATGCAGGGATGAAGTCGATCCAGCCCTCTTGACCGCCTGGCCGCGAAGGACCGCTGAAAAAATAGGCCACATGCCGGACGTTCTCAACTGTTTCCGGATCAAAATACCCATACTCTCGAATAGGCAGAACCTGGGAAATCTTGACGTGGTGGAAGTCCCGGCGCTGTTCCGAGAGTGCAGTTAGGAGCGTCGGCGGCTCACCAACTCCGGCTGGAACCACGATCGTCTCCCCGGTTCTTACGTTGTGGACCGCATCGAAAGCAGACATGCGCCTCTGTGCGTAGTGTTCTTTGTTTGACATCCAAACCTCCTCAAAACTGGCCTGCCCGATCGTTTGCATCAGTGCGAGAGTTAGTGTAGCGCAGTTATCGGGTGAGTCTGATAGCCGCAGTCGAGGGAGTGGAAAAGTGGGACGCGTTGTTTGCTTTCCACTTTTCCATGCTCCGTATTGCTTTCCACCCTTCCATGCCCGTTGTCGTTTCGCCCTGCCATGCTGCTGGCGCCGGTGGCCTGTACCCCAACGACGAGTGCGGCCTTCTGGTGTTGTAGTAGACGCGCCATCGTTCGGCCAGCACCTGCACCTCCTTCAGTGAGTAGAAGATCTCGCCGTTCAGGAACTCATCGCGCAGCTTAGAGTTGAAGCTCTCGCAGTACCCGTTCTCCCAGGGAGAGCCGGGTTCGATGCACAGAGTCTTTGCTCCCGTTGCAGCCAGCCACTTGCGTAGGTTTTGGGCCACGAACTCCGGACCGTTGTCCGAGCGGATGTGCTCGGGGATTCCTCGCTCGACCATCGCGTCGGCCAGAACCTCGATTACGTTGCCGCTATTCAGCCGGCGCCGGGGACGGATCGCCGAATTCCCGTGCCTTCTCTTCTCCGCTGAGCACTCGCAACGCCCCTTCGGCAAGAGCCCGCAACTCATCCTCGCCGGGATAAACGGCAATCGGAGCAATCCAACGCAAGGCATCGCTCAGCTCACTCGTCAGCTTTTTGGAGTAAGCCATTCCGCCGGTCAGCAATATCGCGTCCACGCGCCCGTGCAGCACCGCCGCCATCGCCCCAACCTCCCTGATCACCTGGTAGGCCATAGCCTCAAAGACCAGCGCTGCTTTGGCGTCTCCGTCCGCGATCCTTTGTTCCACCTCAACCAGCTCCCGCGTCCCGAGATATGAGTACAAACCGCCCTCTCCCGTCACGAGCCGCTGCGCCTGTTCTCTTGTGTAACGGCCGCTGTAGCACAGGCGCACCAGTTCAAGGGCCGGCAGCGTGCCGGTTCTCTCCGTGGAGAACGGACCCTCCTCCTGGGCGTCGGTCACGTCCACCATCCTGCCGCCCTCGTGCGCCGAAATGCAGTTTCCCCCGCCCAAGTGCGCCACAATCAGGCGCAACTCGGCGTAAGGGCGCTTCTGCTCGCGCGCAAAGCGTTTGGCAATCGCCTTCGAATTCAAGGCGTGGCAGAATCGGCCCCGCTCCATCAACGCGCTACCCGACAATCGCGCCTTTGCCGTCCGTTCGTTCACGCTGATGGGGTCGACGATGAAGGCTTCAACGCCAATGGGTCGCGCGAGACAATGAGCCAGAATCGCGCCCAAATTGGAGGCGTGCTCTCCGTAGCGCGCCGCTCGCAATTCTTGCAGCATTGCGCTGTTCACGTGGTAAGTTCCGCTCTCCAGGGGACGGAGCATGCCTCCCCGGCCGACAATGGCGTGGATCCCCTGCAGAGCAAAGCCGTCGTTCTTCAGCGTGCGCTCGATCAGTCCGCGGCGAAACCCCTCCTGTTCCAGAATCGGCCGCCGGCGAAACGCCTCCATTTCCTTGTCCGCGTGGCGCACGGTCCAAGTTTTCTCCGCACGCTCGTTGGTGAAGAGGCCGAATTTTGTCGACGTCGATCCGGGATTGATGGCCAGAACTCGGAACTCAGCGGTTTGCATAGAGCACTCCCAGAGCGATGGAATTCAGCTTATCCTCCGCGCTCTCCACCCGCGAGGGGATCAGGATGGGCACCTTCGCACCCGCGACGACATGCGCGCAGTGCGAACCTGCCATATAGACCGCCGCCTTACCTAGCAGATTCCCCGCTTCGATCGTCGGCGCAACCATGCAGTCCGCGTGTCCCGCCACTGCGTGATGGATACCTTTTGCTTCCGCCGCCCAGGGCAACAGCGCGTTGTCCAGTGCCAGCGGCCCGAAGACCTCCGCATCACCGAAAGCGCCCGCCGCTCCCATCTCAGTGAGCGCGCCCGCCTCCACCGTGGAAGGCAACGCATCCGACATCACCTCCGTCGCGCTCAGCAAGGCAATCTTCGGCCGCTTGAATCCCAGGCAGTGCAGCACCTCGATCGCGTTCAACACAATTTGCTTCTTCTGTTCCAGATTCGGCGCAACATTCAAGCCGCCGTCGGTAATTCCCACCAGTCGCCTCTCGCCGGTGAGCGTGTCTTCATAAAGATCCACATCGCTCAACAAGCGTCCGGTGCGCACACCGGCGCTCTTGTCGAGCACCGGGCGCAGCAATTCGTCGGTGCGCAGATGTCCCTTCAGCAGGATGTCCACCGCTCCTTCACTGGCCATCCGCGCACCTACCATTGCCGCCTCTTCTGTCGCGACGATCTCCGCTGCTCGCAACAGCTCTTCCAATCCCAGAGCTGCGGCCTTGGCACGAATCTTTTCCTCGTCGCCGATCAGCACCGGATACACCAACCCCAACTTGAACGCGTCTGACACAGCCGTCAGCACGACGTCGTCGTCGGCCATTACTACGGCCAGCCGCTTCGGCCCACCTTCCTGAGCACGTCTGCGCATTTCGACGAATGAACGAATCGTTCCTGCGGTATCAAGGATTTCAGTTGCCAAGCCAAGCCCCACTATCTTGCGGCGTGGGCAGTTGCTGGTCTGGCCGCCAGCCACGCCTTGAAATCAACCTTCAAAGAGGGGTCGACGAGAGTCGAAAGGGATGGTTCAACCCGAATGCGCCAGCACCAACCGGAATAAGGGCGAGGAGCAACTCCGCCGCGAACGACCAATTGAAGGGAATCATGCCTGATGATCCCAGATCGAGAGCCGACTTTTCAAATCGTCCGGCGGTTGGGCGCATCTGTGGACCGATTGTGGGTGGATCACCGGCAACTCGTCAGTTACGACGTGATAAACAGTTCAAGCAACGGTGCTTCGGCCCATGGAATTAGTACTGGCAAAGCCGGCTAGTGTTCAGGAATGCACTTGCTCTCGGAGCTTGGCTGATGCGAAGGGGCCTAAGCGCTCCTTGATCGAACACTGGGCGGCCAGTCAGTAACCCGAAGCGTTTAGCGCCTCCCATTGAATTGGCCATCCTTGATCCGCTCGAATCATGTGTTCCCTGAGCGAAGGCAGAGGCAAATTCTCCTCCTCGGCTACAGGAATACGGGCAGAACACGGACAGTCAACCCAAAATAGAAAAGGCCGCGTCAAGCGACCTTTTCTAAGCTCTTTGTTTTGTTGAGCTAAATGGTTGCGGGGGCTGGATTTGAACCAGCGACCTTTGGGTTATGAGCGGCGTTTTTTCCGGGCAAGCAATTGACAACAGGGCACGGGTGGAAACCGTGAGAAACCTTCGGAAACGGTCAGAAACCACAGTTTGGGAACCGTGTGGGGTCTGGCCCAAAGAGATGTAGTTCGTGTCCCGATAGCAGCGAATATCATCTCTTCGACCCATGCACGATTCTCCGAAACCGCCTGTAGAGGAGAATCCGCCATGACTTCAGACTCAATCGTAACGAGCCTGCCCACTTCAGAGATCGACAATCTTCCTGAGAAACCACCGCGCTCAAAGCTCGAACCTCACCGCGAACTGATCCGCGAGCTACGACGCAAGGGGCGGACGTACCGCGAGGTTGCGCACCTCTTTGAGGAGCGCCTTGGCTTGTACGTTGCGCCGAGCACCCTGCATTCCTTTGTGAAGGTCCGCGCCAAGCATCGCAAGCGCACACAATTCGAACTGCCGCCAATCCAACTTGCTACGGCAGATTCGCCGGTGCTCGACCGCGTTAGCGCCTTCAAAGCAAAGCCAGTGGTGCGAACTGCGAAGCCAACTCGCTTCGTCTTCCGTGAGAACGAGCCTTTGACCTTGACAAACAACGGAGGTGAACAATGACGGCCTGTTCAAAACGAGTTGTCTTCACGATGGGCGGAAAAGGCGGAGTCGGCAAAACCGGCGTCATGGTTGCCTTGGCCGAATGGTTCGCCACGAATGAAATTCCGGTCACCCTGCTCGATCTCGATACGGAGAATAAGGCGCGCGGCTCTCTCAAGCACTTCTTCAACGGCACAGTGACCAAGGTCAACATTCACACTCCCGCTGGTCTCGACGCGTTTGTCGATCACCTTGACGGTGGTACTCCCATCATCCTTGCCGATATGGGAGCCGGTGCCGGACAGGTGGCCGCTGACTGGTTCGAGTCGATGTACGAGGACGTTGCCGCGATGGGCGTCCGCTTCACAGCGGTCGGCGTGGTCACGCCGGACCCGGCCAGCGTCGAAAGCGTCCTGGCCTGGGCCAGCCGGTTACAGGATCGCGTCGAATACGTCGTCGTTGAAAACGCAACCAGCGCCCTCGCGGATTTCACATACTGGAGGTCAACCGAACAGGCGAGTCGTTTCCGTGAAGCCTTTTCGCCGGAAATCTTACAGATGGAATTCCGGCTTGCTGAACTTGAAAACCCAGTCCGGCAACATGGAATACAACTGGGACAGGTTGCGGATCGCAAAGCCGACATTGACGAATTGAAAAGAGCATCGCTCGTCATGCGCGCACAGAGCTACCGGCGGCGGCTCTTCTCTGAATTCGACCGTGCAAGGCAGGTGTTCTTGCCATGAGTGCGGCTCCGGTCAATTCCACACTCGCAGTTGTCGCGGCGGGAGAGCCGACGCTTTTCGACTCTCTCGCCCGCCTTGTGCCCGAAGAGTTGCAGGCCGAGTATTATCGCGTTCTCGCGCATGCTCGGACTCTCAGCCCGGACGATGAAATGCTGCGCATTCTCGAAGCAATGGGCATCTTGGCTCTGCTAACCCGCCACACACCCAAGGATATTGCCGACGAGCGCGAACGATTTCAGGAGTTGCTTGAACTTCATCGGCAAACTTCAGCGGAGACGCAGCAGAAAACGCTCGCCTATGTCCGCGAGTTGGAAGCGCGCATCGCCAAGTTGCCGGATGAGGTCGAGTCTGGCCTTGCGCCGGAACACATCGCAAAGATGCTGGGGGAGAGTCTGCGCCAGTATTTCCTCCAGTCTGGCATTACGGAATCTGCGCAGGGGTTACAGGCCACGGGCGCAACGATGACGAGCGCGCAAAAGGAACTTTCCACTGTCCTGCGGCGGTTATCGGATTCGCAAAGCGGCATCGCTGCCCAGGTCGAGTCTGCCAACAACCGATTGACCTATTCCCTGGAAAGCAGAGCCAAGACGATTGATGCTCTCCTGCACGAATTGAGAGGCGATTTGCTGCGAATCTGGATTCCTCTTGTGTGCGGCGCAACCCTTCTTGTCGGCATGTTTTGCGGAATGGAGATTCAGGGTTGCCGGGATTCGCCTTCCGATGCAGCCACAGCGCCGACGCCGGCCACGGTGCAACCAGCTCCAACGCTGCAACCGAACCAAAGCGGCAGTTCAGGCGGCAATTCACAGAAACCGCATCATTTCCAGCACGACGCTAAGCCCGACGCCGGACAGGGGCGGTAGAATCGGGTAGTGGCGATGACGGGCGGCTATCTGGAAGGAAATGAATGGCTTTGCAGGCATTCAACGCTTTCTGGTCAGGCTGACCGCGAGGACAAAACACTTGACAATTGGCGGGAATGCCGTCACTATAGTGATGACACACCCGCCAAGCCTCTCCCTGGAAACAGGTGAAGCTCAAATCGGCGGGTTTTTCATTTTCCGATGAAATACGGCAAGCCTCATCTTCCATACGAAGATCAAGTCGAATTACTGCTCCGGCGCGGTCTCGCTTGCGCAGACAGGGCGAGTACGTTGTTTTGGCTGAAACGAATCGGCTATTACCGCCTGAGCGCGTACTTCATCCCATTCAAAGATGCGGCCACCGGCAATTTTCGTCCGGGGACGACCTTTGAGCAAATCATTGACCTCTATCAATTCGATGCCGACCTGCGGCGGCTCGTACGCGAAGCTCTGGACAGGATTGAGATCAGCGTCCGGGCGGTCATTACCTACGAAATAGGGAAAGACCTGGGCGTCTTCGGTTATACAGACGCCGCCAACTTCGCGGCGGCATTCAATCATGCCGACTTCATGAGGATTCTGCGTCGCGAAGAGGGGCGTTCGACCGAGGTGTTCATCGGGCATTATCGGACCAAATACACCTCCGAAACGGACTTGCCGGTGTGGATGGCGACGGAGTTAATCAGCTTCGGAGCGCTCTCGAAGATGTATGAACACTTGAGGACTAGCCTCCGGAAGAAGATCGCCCGCGAATTCAATCAGCCGCAGCCTGTCTTTGTAAGCTGGCTCCATGCTTTGACGGCGGTCCGGAACGTCTGTGCGCATCACAGCCGGTTGTGGAATAGAGAACTCGCCGTCAAGCCGGAGTTACCTGTGGCATGGAAAGCAAACGGCATTGGTAATGACCGTTTTTACGTGATCGCGCTGATTATTCAAACCCTGCTCGCCGGCATCGCTCCTGATTCCGACTGGGGAGAGCGACTCAAGGCTCTTTTCAACGCTCATCCGACGGTCAATCTTCGGGCGATGCAGTTCCCCGCCAACTGGCAGAACCTCGCACACTGGAAGTGAAAGCAATCGTGACGAACTTAGATTGCGTGTGCTCCGCTTCGGTCACCCCTGCGTCCTGAAATGCCCGATAGAAACTATTCACAGCAGGATCGTGCCGAGACATTCTCTATGAGATCCGAGTATATGTGCGACCCGACAAGACGCGCGAGACCTGGCCGTCGTCCAATGCGCCGATCAGCTCTCTGATTCGGTCGATGCCATTTCCCATTGCCGCAAGATACCGGATTTCGCGAACTTGTTCCGCGCTCAACCGATTCTCGCGGCCACAGATGACGGCCTCAGCGTACGCCGGATCGTTCCAACTTTCGGCGACTCCTGGGTTCGGTCTTCCAAAATGAGGGTGAATCTTCAAATACTCATCGAGCAGCGCTTCACGATCATCACTTTCGGTCAAAGATGTTCCGCCGACAGGTGATAGTTTTCGCAATACCTTGATGCCCTCACGGCCACCTGGGATCATGTTCAGGCCGTTCGGGTATTTGGACGACAAGCTGTATTTGTCCACGAGGTATTCCTCGGCGTCCATCGCCGAATCCTCATTTAGGCCGACTGCGCAAACTGAACTGACGAAACCAGTCAACATTGACCCTGTCTGACTTTCTCTTTGGACATGCTGCACACGCGCGGATATTAGCTCCTTCAATTTGGAGGGAAATAACCGGCGAGATTCGTCCGCGAGCGCCGATTCCATATGCTCAGTGAAGCGTTTGTTCCAGCCTCTTTTGGTTATTCCGTAGTAGACGAACTCCTTCCCGTCATTACAGATGAGCGCGTGCAGGTAAACGGAATATGTTCCTTCAAGGCTCGGGCCGCCTTTGATAAGAGCACGCAACGGAATTTCCACGCGCATCGGGATGTCGAGCGTGGGCGAGTGCATCTTAAAGAATACGACCGGCGCTGTTTCTTTCTCTTTTTTGGCTTCGAGAACCGTGGAGGTAAAGAGCGGCCCACGCTTCGTGAGCGACTGACATATTTCCACGATGATTCTGCCTCGATCTCGAAACGCGAATGGGGCGCGGTCGGCCGGATTCTTTCCGTTCCAAGAAGCGATTATGTCGGGAATCTGAGTCTTCTCGTTTAACCCTATAAGGTTGGCATCAAGAACGTCTGCGCATCGCTCCAAATTGAAAGTAAGCTCGTCCGTCAGGTACTTCATGTTCGGGAGGTCGACGAATTTCAACGCTTTGCTCACTCTGTGCTCCTCACCATGCGCCCACATTGACATCAACGACCCAGCAAAGGATTGACCGCCTGCTCATGTAGTTTTCTTATGCCCTCATTCTCCTGAGATGTATATTGATGTTCCCACCCGCAATCGGGGCATCGGCGAGTATCTTCATCTTCATAGTCGTCCGTGGCTGGATTGCCGCACTCAGGACACAAATTCGCTATTTCTTGCCGCGTTGCATCAACCAGGAGCCAGTCCGCACGCCAATCCAACTTCAATGAACAGACTTTATCTTTGTCGAATTGAGCGTGGCCGAATTCCTTGGCGCCCCTCAAGGTTAGCGCATCGTCAATGCCTTCCCACCTGCCATTTATAAATACAGACCAGTTCACCGGATTCGCCTGGTCGCGTCCAACATAAATCATGTCCTTCCCGTGCTTCGCTGTATAGACATCGCAATAACCAGCCAGCCAGTCTTGTTTCACTTTGCTACCCTCTGATGCATTGAATAATCTCCAGACGGTCTCGCAGTATCGCGCCAAATAACTTGGATTTCGTCGATCGAGAGCAGATCAAAAGATGGAAGTGCGGGATCCGCTAAGCTTCCTCCTGCCGCGAAAGACCCGACACAGATTTCCTCCTGCATACGACAGGTCAGCTTCCAGACAAACCGACGGAAACGGCAATCGTTCAACTCGATTATTCTCAGCGCCGCTGGAAGGTAAGTTTCGATTGACTGCCCTCCTCTCGCAGCGATCATTGCTGTATCTCTCGCACACGCAGTTGGATTGTGCCATTGATAAAGATGTTGTTCGGCAGCAATCCCAGCGCCCAAGACGATGTACCGCTCTTGCAGCTTCCGATCAGGAGTGTCTAGCGAAATATGACAAAATGGGAATCCCTTGCTCACCGATATTCTCTCAATCGGAAAGCCAAGATGGAGGGCAACCGTTGCATGGCCAGCTTCGTGGCAAATAGCTCTTTGAGTTTCATCAATCATTGAGAGTCTCACTTTGTGCTTTAGTGCAAGTGTTGCATTTCAATGCACGCCTTCTGAATTCCCCCGTCGCAGGCTTTTTGGAAGAGGGTAAGCGCCATGGTATAGTCCTTTTTCCCGCCGTAACCATTTTCATAATAAAGGCCGAGCATGAAGCACGCGCCCATTACACCGCCGTCGCAGGCCTTCTGATCGAAGGTTCGGGCTTGGAAGAAGTCCTCGCTCACGCCTTGACTTAATCCATAAATACTGCCTAATGCAAAACATGCATTCATTTCTCCGCCGTCACAGGACCTCTGATAGAGTTTTCGCGCCTGAGTATAGTCTTGCTTGACACCGTACCCGTCGTAGTAAAGATTGCCGAGCATGCTGCATCCTTCTATATTTCCGCTTTCGCAGGCCCTCTGAAAAAGTGTTCGTCCCTGAGAGTAGTCCTGACTCCCACCGTTGCCATTGTCGTAGAGTTTGCCAAGATTGACGCATCCGACCATGTCTCCGCCATCGCAAGCCTTTTGGTAAAATGTTCGCGCCACGAAGTAGTCCTGGGTCCCACCCCGACCTTGGGCGTAAAGTGAACCGGCATTGGTGCATCCGTCGATGTATCCGCCTTCACAGGTCCTCTGATAAAGTGTTCGCGCTTGAGAATAGTCTTGGCTCCCACCGTCGCCATGCTCGTAGAGTAAGGCCAGATCGAAGCATCCGACCATGTCTCCGCCATCGCAGGCCTTCTGAAGAAGCGGTCTTGCCTCCCCATAGCGCTTCTGCTCGGTGAGCGCGTATCCTTCCTTGAAGCGGTCGGCGGCATGATCGCGCAGTTCCTGCAAATGGGCAGCCTCTTCCTGTGCCGACTGTTCCGTCTGGATTCTCGCATTCCGAACAGGCTGGAGTTCGACGCGGAAGATGGTCTGTCCCGCTGTCTTAATCTCAATATCCTTTTCCACCTTGTCGAACCCATCATCGGTCACAGCAACCAATGCGTGCTGGCCAAGTTCGACCTTCGCTTTCGCAGACCCTCCAGCATCGATGCGGCCCTTTGTCTCGCCATCCAGTTTCCAGTTGCAGGCAAGATCGCACATCACCAAAAGCGTTGCCGCCGTGACCGGCTTGGCTCTTGGTTTCAGAATTGGCACCTCACTCTGCTGAGCCATGATCATCCCCTCACCCAGTGCGAACACCAGGATCATCAATATGATTGCCGTCTGAAACCTTGCGTTCATTGTCATACTCCGAATTCAATTAACAGGCTGCGTTTAGCAATATCCTACGAAGATCGGTCCCAGACGACACCGGGACGGGAAAGAGGCGACACACATCATCTTCCGGAACGGCGCACACACAGTGCGCGATTATTGTAGTGAATGTCTAGCTGGTATGAGGAACGCCAACCGTTGCGGAAGTCGAAGGTCCAAGCTTCCCCAGAAGCATATTCCTGAGAGCTGCTCCATTCAGAATAGGGCAAGGTCAATTTCAGGTTGCCGTTCACGTGGTCACCGTCAACATTGGTGTTTGGGTCGTATATGCGCTGCAACTCATCGATTGTCGGAAGACGCCAATCCGTATACCCGGCCAATTGCAGGCTTCGGCAGTAATCTGTCGCCAGCTGCCAGGTTTCTCCCCAGTAGCTGTCTTCCTTAGCCCACGTCAGACCCGTCGCGGGGTCGGTCCAGATGCTGCTAGCTTTCTCGCGCGCTATCTTCTCTCTTGCCTCCTCAGCGGCCTTGTCCGTTGCCTGCTGCTCGGCTCTTAGACGTGCCTCGCGTACTGGCTTGAGTTCGATGGCAGTGACTGTTTGCCCCGTTTTTTCAACTTCGACGATTTGCTGGGCCTGATCAAGGCCGTCCTCAGTCACTGCAACCACCAGGTGCTGACTGGGATGCACCCTCACTGTAGCCGAGTCCCCAGCATCGATGCGGCCTTTCGCCTCGCCGTCCAGTTTCCAGTTGCAAGCCAAGTCGCACATCACCAACATTGTCGCGACTGTTGGCTTGGGCTGTGGCTTCTTTGGGCGCAGGATTGGCACGTCATCCTGTTGCGCCACAACTTGCACGGCTGCAACCGCCAACACCATGAGCCACGTCCATTCGGCCAACGTCCTTGTCCGCATCCCGATCTCCCATATGTTCCGCAGCCGGAGGAATTGCCAGTACCGATGACCGCCGAGACATTTTCGCCGGTTCCCGGCTACTTCACGCCGCGCAGCAGGTCGCAGCCTTCGGCCACTCCACCGTCGCAGGCCTCCTGAAAGTACTTGCGTGCATTGTCGTTGTCTCCGGCGTCCTGGAATAGAGAGCCGAGACTTGCGCAACTGGGCAATATCCCTTGGTCACATGCTTTCTCGTAAGCGTCCCGTGCTTTTTTCCTGTCGTGAACGCCGCCAAGGCCCTGGGCATAGATATAGCCGAGGTAGTTGCAGGCCTTCATCTCGCCATCGAACCCGGCATATTTGAATCCGTTTTCGTCCGTACCATTACAGGCTTGTTCGAAGAGCGGTCTCGCTTCCTTGTATTGCTTCCGCCTGAAGAGTGCAACCGCTTGCATTTCGACATCGGTAACATGCGAAGTTGCCGACTCTTCAGCAGGGGCAACCTCATGACCGCCGTATGCTGCAAATGGATCGCTGACTGTAGGCGCGGTAGCCTTCGGATTGGCCTGCGAAGCAATGTGAATAACCTCGCCGATGGCGATCAAAACAGCCAAAACAACGACGACGGCCTTTGCAGTTTCGCTATGAGTTTTCTTGTTTTGCCAGTACCAAGCAGCGCCAGCCCATCCGGCAGCCTCCATGAGGAAAATGGGAACGACACCCTTGACTATCGATACCACCAAGCTAATCGCGGAGAACGCACCAAACACGATGGTACCCGTTTGAATTCCGCTGCCTGCCCCTGGGCTTTCCTCCGATTCGGGCTGAATGCCTGGATCGTTCGTGAACGATTGGCGCTCCACAGCAGGGACTGACGGCGATTCGATCCCTGCAGGCGGCTTGGCGTCAAGGGACTTCCCACAGTAAGGGCAGAAACTAAACTCCTCTGAAAACTGTTTGCCGCAGGCGCCGCAGACAATTCGGCCATCTCCTGGAGCTTGCGAGAGATTTGCTTCGACCACCGGAGGATGCGACCCTTGCGGCGGTTCGGGAGTGGAGATCACTTTGGGTTGTTCTGTTGGGATGGGTTTCTCTGGCGCGATAGACAGCCGAGCCCTAGCCGAATGCTCGGTAAACGCGCTCAATTGCTTCTCCCGGCTGGCTCTGTAGAACCAGACGCCTGCTATCACGCCACAGATGACCGCTCTACCGATCGCCATGCCAGCTTTGTACTGAGCTTCATCCGATGAACTGCTGATGAAGAATAAGAATTGGAAGAACGACAAGCAGGCGACACCCGCCAGAACATAACGCGTAATTGTTCCGAAAACCTTCAGAGGGTCTTGCACTGTCGTTCTCCTTACGCAACAGACCGTGCCACCTGCAGCCCGCGTCCAGATTTCGCAAGTCAAAAAGCAATGAATCTGCGCAAATTGGTCGCGGTCCGAGGAAGTTGCTTCCAACGCTTGATCACAGTGACTGTGAAGTGATTAGAATGTTACCAGATTCGGAGATCGTTGCACCCCGTTCTGGAATGGTCATTGGTTTCGGAAAGCGAAGTGAAGGTAAGTCTATGAAATCAAGATCGTTAGCATTGGCTCTACTCTGCTGCATTCTGGCCATGTCTTCCGCCTCCGCGACACCGCACGGAACCCATTCTCCTCGCGTGAGCAATGGTCACCACAGCACGGAACGCTCATCCGGAACTAGCCGCCGGTTCTACGGCGGGGGACACCACACCACATCGCACGGCGGAAACTATCCCGGCGAGACGAACGCTCATCATCGGAATGGCCACTACCAGAACTGGCGGACAGCCAATCGCTATGGAGTTCACAAGCCCCGCTGATTTAATGCAAGGATGGCGAGAGTCCGTCCACGATTTAGGTCAAACCTGCTTCCTAAGAAAGCTGCCAGCAGTGCTAAGCTTTCCGATATGTTCTATCTAATCGGAGTAAATCACGATGCCCAGCGCCACCCACCGGGTGCAATGCTCAGCCCCGATCAAGCGAAATTGGAAGGCTGCTTGATCAAAGCGATCGAGCAATATCACCCTGCGTTGATAGCTGTCGAGGAAAACGAAGAAACTCTAGTCGACAGGAGAAACGGGGTGTTTATAGTTTATGAATCAATTCCTCGAAATGTCGCCCGGGAGCGCGGAATCGAACACTTGTTTTGTGAACCATGTTCAAATGAGAAAAAGCGGATTGGGTACATGAGCAAATCTCAGATTTGCCTTGAACTTTGTGCATCTGGCCTTTTGAGTAATTGCCCGCCCGGATTGGAAGGGGTAGCGGCTCACGCCGTCGAAATCGCGGTCTTTTTTCCGGCACGCGAAGAGCATTGGATTCAAAAGCTCAGGAGATATCTTCAATCGGAAGTAATTCTGGTTCTTGGTGAGGCTCACATCGAGAGCTTTTGCTGCCGTTTGAAAGCACATAATGTCCCAAGCAAAGTGCTTTTAAGGGGTATAGGAGTATCAAATGCACAGAATGCAGAGTCCGAAGCGGCGAGAAGATTTCCGAATGAGAATCCGCAGATGTTCTCTGCGATGATTCAGCAAGTGAAGGGGACACCTTAACGCCTGCTAGAGACGTTGACTTCCGACTGCATTGACGATTCAGCCCAGGCACGATTCTGTTTCACTCACTTTGAGATGACTAGTAACGACTACTACAGAAACTCGAACGTCATCGAATCCACCGCGATCAATATCGAACATCGTGCGAAATCATTCGAGATTCGTTCGATATTCACGACCCGCAGTCACGATCCTAAGCCGTCAGGCTTAGGGATGGTGTCTATCTCCAGAACGAGCGCAGCGAGAACGCTCTTGGTCGGGTATTGCTGAAACGATGCTTGCGGATTCAGGCTGCAACCTGGGCGGACTGGCACGGGACGTGGCTCCATCAGGCTTCGACATTGGCGTGGCAACCAAGGCGGCAAAGTTACAAAGGCTGTTGCATTCGGAATTCGAACAGCGTTAGCGTCGGGCTATGCTGACGATCAGGGCCATGTCGGGCGGTGCCGGGTATGCCCAGAGGCATCTCGAACACAGCGATTACTACGATGAGCATCGCCGGGTTCAAGGCGAATGGCATGGCCGTGGGGCCGAGCTGCTCGGTTTGAACGGCACTGTGACGCCGGAACAATTCGAGGCCATCCGAGAGGGGCTGAATCCGGAAACCGGCGAGTTCCTCCGCCCGCGGCACAGTGCGGACCGCGCGAAAGAAGACGGAAGCGAGCAGAGCAAAGGGCGGTCGCTGTACGATCTGACCTTTTCCGCGCCGAAGTCAATTTCCATTCAGGCGCTCGTCGGCGGGGATGATCGCCTCGTAGCCGCTCACGACAAAGCGGTCCGCGAGGCACTTGCAGAGGCCGAGAGCCATGCAGCGACGCGCGTCCGGTTGAATGGTGCGAACGAGAATCGAGCAACCGGCAACTGGATCGTTGCTTCATACCGTCACGACACCAGCCGGGAACTCGATCCGCAACTGCACACGCACGCTGTTGCGGCCAATCTCACCTATGACGGCGTGGAAGGCCGCTGGAAGGCTTTACAGGCGTCGGGACTGTACGAGCGCCGCTCATATCTGACGGAGGTTTACCGGAACGCGCTGGCGCGTGAGGCGCGCGGGCTGGGATATGAGATCGAGCCGCGCCGCGATTCCAAGGGCAGAGATCATGGATTCGAGATTCGCGGCGTATCGAATGAATTGCTCGAAAGGTACAGCGTGCGCAGCGCACAGCGCGACGCCGCAATTGAGCAATTCACGGCGGAGCATGGCCGCAAGCCAACCGATAATGAAGTTGCCGTGCTTGTCCGGGAATCCCGCGCGGACAAGCTGGCGGAAATCTCCACGGAACGAGTGAGAGAACAACAGCAAGCCCGTCTTGCGCCGGAGGAAAGACAAACGCTGCAAAGTATCCGCACCAAGTCAATCGAACGGCATCCGCATGTTTCCCAGGAATTCTCTCAAGCATCGGAATCGCTTCAGTATGCGAAGGCGCACCTCTTCGAGCGTAACTCCGTTGTGCGCGATTTCGATCTGATGACCGAAGCCCTGCGTCATGGGCGCGGGCAGATTGATCTTGGCCAGTTGCGCGGCGCTCTGGAACTGGAGCAGTCAGAGGGTTCTCTCATCCGGGCTGGAAACAATCTTGCCACACGCGAGTGTCTTGAGCGCGAACAGCGGATGATTGAGGCAGTGGATCGCGGCACTGGGCACTTTGAGCGGTTGGGTGGAGAGCGCGAGTTCCAGCCTTCCGAGCGTCTACGAGATGAGCAAAGGCGAGCGGTTCATGAGGTTTTGGCTTCCCGCGATCTTGCCATCAATTTGTGCGGAGCGGCCGGGACTGGGAAAACGGCCACGCTTCAAGAAATTGAACGCGGTTTACGCGATGCCGGGCGCAAAGTAACGGCGGTTGCGCCGACACGCAGTGCGGTCGAGGAGTTGCACAAGGTTGGTATTCGAGATGCCATGACGGTTTCCCGATTGCTGGAAGATGAGACTCAGCGGGGTGCGGTGCGCGGCAAAGTTCTGATCGTCGATGAGGCGGGCATGATCTCTGGCCGCCAAATGGATGAGTTGCTCAAGCTGGCGGAGCACGGAAACGTGCGGCTTCTCTTCTCCGGGGACACGCGGCAGATTCAAAGCGTCGAAGCGTCGGACGCCCTGCGCATCCTGGAGCGGGAATCGCAGATGAAAAGCGTTTCCCTGACCGGCGTACAACGGCAGACACAGGCAGAGTATCGGGACGCCATTCAAACGCTACGCGATTCGCCAGAGCAGGGTTTTGAAAAGTTGGAAAAGCTCGGGGCCGTTCGTGAGGTTCCTTACCTGGATTCCGCGCACACCGTAGCGGCGGCTTACCGGGAGCTTGCAGTCGTTCCTAGCCGTAAAGTGCTCGTCGTTGCAGGCACTCACGAAGAGATCGCCAGGATCACCCACGCGATTCGTCATGATATGACGCAACAAGGCGAATTGAATGGCGGCATGGTCTTCGAACGCCATGTGCCTTTGCAATGGACTGAGGCGCAAAAGAAGGATTTGTCGAATTATCAGGAAGGCCAGATATTGCAGTTCCATCGCTCTTCGCACGGGATCGGCAAGAATGAATCGCTCGTCGTCGAAAGTGCAAGCGCATCGCAAATCGTCGCCAGAGATCGGCACGGCGTAGAGCGCGTGGTGAGTCCTGCACAGGCGCGTTCTTTCTCCGTGCATGAACGTCATCAAATCGAAGTCGCTGCTGGAGACCGGCTCCTGTTGACGGGAAATCGTCGGGAGGCGGGGTTCCGCGCCACTAACGGAGAGTTGGCAAACGTCCGCAGTGTTGATGGGGGGCGCATTCAACTTGAGGATGGCCGCACCCTGCCCGCAAACTATCACGAGTTCGACCACGGCTACGCGATCACCGCTCATCGCAGCCAAGGCAAGACTGTGGATGCGGTGGTTCTCTCCGGCGACGGAATGAAGCAAGAGCAGTTCTACGTCGCCGCCTCGCGGGGCCGCAGTGAAATTGCGATTGTGACGAGCGACCGCGAACAACTGCGCGAATCGCTCGGAATTTCTTCGGCGCGCCCATCGGCCACTGAATTGACCCGCGAGCAGACGCGACAGAGTGAGTTGGCGCGCGGCGTAGCTTTGGTGCCTGAGCCGCAAATTGACCTGATGAAAATTGGGCGCGAAATCGGCTATGGACACGACTTTGGGATTGGCTTCTAAAACTGACATTTCCCGGATATTTGGATTGTTTGCCGAGGCGGAGAGGGCGGTGTCAAGGGTCTTGACCGCGAAGCGGCGGCGTAGCCGCCCTTGACACCGCCCGCGCCTCGGCTATGCTCTGTCTATCCGGGGAATGTCTGTTCTTTTTAGCGAAACGCATAATTCTCTTTTCATAAAATCAAAAAAACAGCTATTCCCATGAATGCCTAAGAATACCTTCCGTTACGCTCCATTTCTCTAAACGTCGCTCCATTACCTTCGCTCCGAGTGCAAACTTTGATAAGGCGGAAGTGCCTCAATTTACAGGGGCTAGACAAGAAATAGAATTCGTCGCATCGTGAGTTCAAGGAGCGTGCGAACTATGTTCGATTCCCCCTATTCATTCGAACCTTTATTGAACAGCGAGCAGGCTGCGGCCCTCGTGAAGGTCCATCCGAAGACCCTTCAGCGTTACGCCCGCAACGGTCTTGTCGCCGGATTGCGAGTGGGCAAGCTCTGGCGCTTTCGTGCTTCCGATCTGAATGGCCAGACGCTGGGCGCGGAGCTGCGCGAAATCGACTCTGAAGCCGAACAGAGGTACCCTGTTCTTAACCACTCGTGCCCTCAACCAAGAGAGGAATGAGTTGATGGTTGGGACACGGTATCAATTTGGAAGTTTGCGGTTGAGGGAGAGGCTGCGCGGTCCTGCCATTTGGGAGATCCGGTACTACGACACGGAACCAAGTGGAGGACGAAAACGGCACGCCGTCATTGTCGGGGACACGGAACAATACCCGACGATCACGGAAGCTCGCAGGGCAGTGCAAACACTCCTTCTCAGAGTCAACGCAGAGTCTCCGCGCGCGGAGATGCGAATTCCCACTTTCGGCGTTCTGCTCGACCGTTTTGTCGAGCATGAACTGCCGGATCGGTATTCAACCCGGATGGCCTACAAGTCCATCATCCGGGTGCATCTCAGACCGCGCTGGGGCGAATACCCTTTGGACCGGTTCAGACCGATGGCGATCGAACAATGGTTTCGAGAACTGGAGTTTGCGCCGAAGACAAAGGCCCATATCCGGAGCCTGATGCACCTGATTTTCAAATGCGCTGAGCGGTGGTGCCTGATCGAAATGGGCAAGAATCCCATCGCGCTGGTGCGGGTGAAGAACAGCTCGAAGCGCCAGCGGCGTCCGCGGGTTCTTACTGTCGAGGAGTTTTGTCGGCTCCTCGCCCAATTCGTGGAGCCGTACCGCACGATGGTGCTGATCGCGCAATGTCTGGGACTTCGCGTAAGCGAGATCATGGGTCTCCAGTGGGGAGACTTCGATTTCAAAAAACGCACAGTCCTGATTCAGCGCAGCGTTGTGCAAGGCCGCGTGGATGAGGTCAAAACGGAATACTCGAAGGACCACGTTCCGCTTGACGCTCGCCTCGCTGAGGCGGTGCTGGCTTGGCGCGCTCAGACGATCTTTCCGAGAGACGAGGATTGGCTCTTCGCCAATCCCGCCACGGCGAGACCGTATCACCAGGACGGCTTACAGCAGCGCATTCTGAAACCGGCTGGAACAGCCGCCGGGATCGGCGATGAGATTGGCTGGCACACGTTCCGCCACACGTACCGCTCGTGGCTGGACGAGACCGGAGCGCCGATGAAGGTGCAGCAGGAACTAATGCGTCATGCCTCGATCCAGACCACGATGAACGTCTATGGACAGGCCATGTCAGACAGCAAACGTCGCGCCAACAGCCAAGTCGTGAGCCTGGTTTTTGGCGTGCCAACGCAGACCGTCGAAGGGTCTGCCGTTATCCAGTAAGTTTGGGGAGTTTTGGGGCCGTTTCCGAATGGGGTCAAACGGGGTCTTGCAGGAGAAAGCTGCTCAACCGTAACTTATTGATTATTTTGGTTGCGGGGGCTGGATTTGAACCAGCGACCTTTGGGTTATGAG
>Ga0187888_1000427_pt1 | contig 45758 bp, 51 predicted proteins | sample June2016WEW_7_40_FD_132987 | JGI IMG/M metagenome (GOLD analysis project Ga0187888, IMG submission 132987) | Peatland microbial communities from SPRUCE experiment site at the Marcell Experimental Forest, Minnesota, USA - June2016WEW_7_40 | ecosystem: Environmental > Terrestrial > Soil > Wetlands...
GACGGCATCGATCTGACGAATGTCGCTTACGGCGGCAGCACCACGCTCGGGTTTGTCGAAAACGGCGGCGGCACCGAAGGGACGCTGACGGTTTCCGACGGCTCGCACACTGCCGCCATCACGCTGCTCGGGAATTACTCGACCTCCAGCTTCCAGGACGTCTCCGACGGCGCCTCCGGCACGCTGGTGGCCATGGCCTCCACCACCCACCTCACCGCCATCCTTGCGGTCGCGCAGGGATAGGCGAAAATTCCGGCTCCGCGCTACGATCACGGAATGCCGACTCGCCGGACTTTCCTCGCGCTCCTCGCCCCCGCTGTGGTTCATGGCAAAGTCGCCGCCACAACAAAGCCATCCACGGCACTATCTCTCGCCCTGTCCGCCGACGATCAGCACATCCGCGAAGCTGTCGCTTCCCTTGCCGAGCTGATACGCCCCCGTCCCAAAGCGTTCCTGTACTACCACCTCAACAAATTCGACATCTGGGTCGCGGCGACACACCTGAAGCTCACCATAAGGGACGCCGGCATTCCTGACCGCTGGCGGCGGCATTACTGGATTGCCGATGCCGTGGCTAAAGATATGAGCCACGCGACGTGGGAGTGCTATCCCGGATGCCGCCATCGGCGGGAGCGCGAATTCTGCGAGCGCATTATCGACTCCGACGCCTCATTTTCGCGCTACGAGACCGAGATCGTATCCTAGCGTTCGTTTCCCAACCGTCGCGCCGGTTCGCAGCGGCGGTAATCCGCGAACTCCCGAACGGCAAGCCCGATGAGTGGGGCGGCATTTACTACTGCTCACTTCCCACGGAGGCGCACCCCTGGCCGGTCATCGTTCAGGAATTCGACGCCGGCCTTCTCCAATGCTTTCTTTACGAGCGATAGCGTGGATGTGCGTGAGCCGATCTCGCCGTCAAAGCTCTCCATGCGACGAATGGTGCCAATGGCGACTCGCGCCCGTTTCGCCAACTCAATCTGCTCCATGCCGACCAGCACCCGCGCCGCTCGCAATTGTCTTCCGGTGATCAACTGAAGACCGTACCACGATGGGAAACCTAAACCCAAGCAGATCTATGTGATACACAACTAGTTGATTATCATAACTAAATTGTGCGATCCTGCCGCCATGCCACGATCATCTTACGCGGCGGTTCTGCTGGCCGCCGTCTTCTCCGTTTACGCTCGTGCGCAGCAGACGCAGGGCATCACTCCATTCCGGCTATCTTCTCTTAACGCCGGCGCTACCGCCCAGGCAACAGGCGCATGCGCCGCTCCCCCTTCGGGCCTGGTGGGCTGGTGGCCTGGCGATACCAGCAACGCCGATGTCGCCGGTGGCGACAATCCCTCCGCCAGCAATGCCGTCACCCTCGTACCGGGCGAGGTGCTGGACGGATTCACCTTCGGGACGCAGGGCTATATCCTGATTCCGTCTTCGCCGAACCTCGCAAACCAGAAGTTCACGTGGGCCGCGTGGGTGAGGCCGGACGGCTCCGCCTATAACGACAATTACGGCAGCGTCATCCTTGAAAACAACATCAATACCGATGCCGCGGCACTTGCCCTGTACTGGCGCCCCAAGGATGACCGTTTTGTGATGCTCTTTGGAAATGACCTAAGCACCGGCGATGCGGCCGACACAATTACATCCGCTCACACATTCCCCAGCGGCAGCTTTTATCTCGTGGCCGGAACCTATGACGGAAGCACCTTCCGACTTTACGTCAATGGAGTTCTGGAGGCCTCCGCCGCAAAAGCCACGACCGTCGCTTATTCCGCATCGGGATGGACGTTCGGCTCCAGCCTGCCCATGTACCTGAGCACGTCGCCGCGCACCTGGGACGGCGTCATCGACGAAGTGCAGGCCTTCAACCGCGCTCTGTCGCAATCCGAAATACAGTCCATCTTCAACGCGGGCGCATCTGGCGTGTGCAAGAACCCGGCAATCACTTCCGGCGGCGTGGTGAGCGCCAGCGCCTTCGGCGAGTTTTCGTCCGTAACCCCCGGCTCTTGGATTGAGATTTACGGCAGCAACCTCGCGCAAGATACGCGGGGCTGGACGCAAGCCGACTTCACCGGACTTACGGCCCCGACCTCTCTTGACGGCACAGGCGTCACCATCGGCGGTAAATCCGCCTACATCGACTACATCAGCCCCATACAGGTCAACGCCCTCCTGCCTTCGGATGCGCCCACGGGAGAGCAGCGGCTGGTCGTGACCTCTGGCACCGGCACCAGCACCGCTTACACCATCATGGTGAATGCGACGGAGCCGGGATTTCTGGCGCCTTCGTCTTTCAGCATCGGCGGCACGCAGTACGTTGTCGCCCTGTTCACTGACGGAACATACGCGCTGCCCACGGGCGCAATTGCGGGCGTCAATTCCAGACCGGCGAAGCCCGGCGACATCATCACGCTTTACGGCGTGGGCTTCGGCTCTGTTACGCCCGACATTCCGGCGGGGGAGCTTGTGCAGCAGCTCAACAATCTTGCATCGTCCTTCGATATGTCCATCGGCGGTGTGCCCGCCACGGTGCTTTATTCTGGCCTCGCCCCCAACTTCACCGGCCTTTACCAGTTCAACGTCACCGTGCCCGAGGCAGCCCCAGGCAATGCGGCTTTGACATTCACTCTCGGCGGCACAGCGGGGGCGCAGACCTTGTATCTCGCGGTCGGAAACTAACTTAACGCAGAGAAATCATTTGTTTTTTCTGATGTGACGGTTTTTGCAAGAATGATGCAATGGCTGCGCAGGTGGAGGGCGGAAAGTCGGCAAGCCAGAAATTCGAGGAGGAGGCCGCACGCTGGGAAGCAACCGGCGAGTTGCAGGAATCCGGCTCGAACGAGTGGGGGCTCACCGTCCTACGCTGCTGGATTACCTCGGATGGAGCCGAGGCGGACGGGGTGAGCGAACGGCTTAAGCGCTACCATCAGGCCGCAGAAGCGCTGATGGAGGAGCGGGACGGCCCGGAGTGGTACGACCGTTTCCTGCGGACAAGGGACTGCTGCAGCATCTGCGGACAGGGATTCCGTCTTGAAAATCTCGGCATGTGCACCCACTGCGATGCGCTGATCGGATACTGCCATCAGTTCGACGGAGGCACGGCCCCCAACGGGAATTTTAAGTGCCCCAGATGCAAAGACGGGGAAACGGTCGGCTGATTCGACGGGGCGTTCAGAGCCGTAAACGTTCAATCCTGCCTCTTCCTTAACACGGCTGTCCGTACCGCCGCCCCGCCTCGCTTCCTTAAGGCTCCCTAGCAGGCGGCGCATCCGCCGCAATGGAAATTTTCCCCTCCGCTTCGCGGATTCCTCGCGGGGCCAAAATTTCCAGTTGCGGCGTCGCTCCCCTCCGCCTGCTTGGCGCTCGCCCGAAGCGAGGCCGGATGGCGGCCTTGCGCAACCAAGGAAGGAATCCGCCTATGGCCAAATTCGTTTATTCGCAGCCCGACGTTGACCCGGACCGCGCCTATGTACTCGTTGACGCTCTTTTTGACGTGCATCTGTTGCGCACCCAGGAGGGCCTCATCATCGACGTTTGGGAGCACGAGCGAGAACTGCTCGGCACCCTCGCCCTCGAAAATCCCTCCGACGTGGAGGCGTAGCCATGCGCAAGCAGCCCATACGCATCCGTGTCTCCGATTGGGACTATCACCGCAACGGCATCTGCGGCGCGCCGTTTCATGTCGTGCTCTTTGACGACGTGGGCGACGAGAACACTCGAAAGCTCGGGATTCTCTTCGAGGCTCCCAACCATTGCGCCGTTCTCGACGTTGCCAAGCTGTCGGCCGGTAGCATCGGCTTCGGCTTCAACTCCTACCGGGGCGACGCCTTCGAGGAGCAGCTGCGCAAGGCTATCCGTCTTCCAAAGAACTCTTAAACGAAAGGAATCCCCCATGACTAAACAAACCGACCCGCTGGAACCCACCAACGTCCAGCGCGCCCAATGGGCCAAGAACGCGCTCGATGTCTTCATCGCTGAAACTGACGGAGACGAGCCCGATTCGATGCATCCGGGCGACCTCGAAGACGCCATCTGCGACCTCATCTGCGACCTTATGCACCTTGCCCACTTCCATCCGAGGATGGACGCCGCCGCGATTCACGCCCGCGCGCTCACGCTCTTTGAGCAGGAGATCGCGGAGGCGGAAAGCTTAGCCGCCCTCGGTTTTATCAACCCCGCATGAAAGGAATCCCCATGACCCGCTACGACGCAACCGCCTGGTGCGACTTTCCGCACTATACGACCTTTGAGGTGGAGGCCGACTCCATCGAGGAGGCGCTCGCCAAAGCCCAAACGCAAGTCAGTGACGAGTATCCTGAACCCTGCAACGGCGCTCCCTACGAGTGGAACGAGTTTGAGGTTGAGGACGACGACGGCGAGACCATCCGCCATCTCGCACCCGAGCGCGCCACGGAAATCCCCGCACCCGCCCTGCTGGAATCGCTCCAGCGCGGCGTGATTGCGGCGCAAGGGGTGACCGATTCGTGGGAGCGCGGGGATCTGGCAGAGGCCGTCCGTAATCTGTCGCTCTGGCTCCCTGACGCCGCCGACGCCATCAAACAAGCCACTAACACATAGGAGATCATCATGCAGCCCAACACCCTCACCCACGGCGACTGTCTTCACGTTCTTCCCACGCTTGCCGAAGGAAGCGTGAATTTCATCCTCACCGACCCGCCTTACCTGGTAAACTACCGTTCGCGCGACGGCCGCAGCGTGCCGAATGACGACAACGACGCCTGGCTTATGCCGGCCTTTGCGGAAATGCACCGCGTGCTCAAGCAGAACGGCTTCTGCGTGAGCTTTTACGGCTGGCCGCAGGCGGACAAATTCATCGCCGCGTACAAGGCCGCGGGCTTCCGCCTTGTGGGCCACATCATGTTCCCCAAGCGCTATACGTCCAGCAGCCGCTTCATGCGAAACCAGCACGAATGCGCGCATCTGCTTGCCAAAGGCTTCCCTGCCCATCCCGAATACGCCATCGGCGACGTTATCGACTGGACCTATAGCGGCAACAGGCTCCACCCGACACAGAAACCGCTGCAGGTGCTCTTACCGCTGGTGGAAACGTTCTCGAGTCCCGGCGGTACGGTGCTCGACCCTTTTGCCGGCTCCGGCTCGACGCTGCTTGCGGCGAGGATGCTGGGGCGTTCCTATCTCGGCATCGAGCTCGACGCCCGATACCATGCAATCGCTGAGCGCAGGCTCGCGCGCGAGACGGCCGAGGCGACTTTTGGGCAGACCAATGCACAAACGCCAATAGGGAGGATTGCATGAGCGGTGCTCAGCTTGGGTTTGACGCCCTTCTCGATTCCGCCGACGAAGTCAACCGCAAGCGCAGCTTCGAGCGCGAGACCGGCCATCTGCCCGCCGCGCTGGAGGACGCCCTGCCCTTCCATCGCGGCCTCATCGAGCGCCATCATGGCGGCCAGCATCGCGGCATCGCCCTAGGTGTAAATCGTGTGGAGCAAATTAACATTGCTGCGCGCGTCATCCCCAGTAAAAGTCACTCTTGAAAAGTAAGGTGGAGAGTCCCCTCTACTAATCTGCTCTGCTTGTCCATCTATCCCCAACTTTTTCATGTCCTTCTCAATTTCATCAGCCCGCCGCCATATCACTCTTACTTCTTCTGGCATAAGTACCTCCTGCTCCCGTCTCTTTTGAGTGCCGTCGTGGATATGGGATGCAAACCAGGACGTTTCAAGGTGCAGTCAGCTAACACCATAATTTGGGTCATCATCCGGTTGCCCAAATCCTCGCGCCGACCCTCGGCTCATTAAAGTCTTCGGAGGGCAAGACATGAGCGGCTCACATCGCTTAATTGCTTACATCAATAACTTCTCCGACGCGGCAGATTTCGTTTTGGTAACGCACCGTGTCCGTTCCCTGCGTAAGAATTCTTAAGGCTAGGCAATATCGGCTATCCTTACTTTTTTTAATGCGGATGGCGAACGAATGTTTTATTGGAACAACAACAACCTCTCCTTCATCCACCTTCTCGGTAAAACCCTGACCATATGCGAAAGCCCCCATCGGCAAGCCCTCGGACGACTCGACCACATACGCGCCATCCCCGAAGCACGCTACCGTGGGCTCAACGGACTGCGTTGTATCACGGTAAACACACGATACTACCGCCACATACCCCGGTGCCACCAGTGCGTCTGATTCCCTGACCCCCTCGGCGTCACCGCCTGTGGCCGCAGATAATCCGGCACTCGGTGCCCGAACTGTCAGAGTGGGTGCCTGCAACCGCAGGTGTCCCACACCCCAAACCAGCCCGAGCACTGTGACGAGGGCGACCACTACCCAGCGAATCTTAGACTGGCTCCGCACGCTCCCTCCCTTAAAACTCGGCGAACTATACACAAATGAGGCCGCCAGGAAAGCGAGAAATCCCCTTGCCCGCTTTGCACAAATCATGATTTGCGCGCGGAAATTAAAAGGCTGATTCGATAGGAACTTTCCAATGCAGAATTCATGTGCATAATGGCCGCGCGACCCGGCGCTCGAAGTTGCCTGTCCCGCCTGCCATGCGCCTATAGGAGCCAGGTGCCGCCATCCTTCCGGCCATAGCTGCAGCGTGCACGTCGAGCGCGACGAGCTCACGATGGACCGCTGATTTCTTACCCCCTGCCCGGCCGGCGCCCGTCGGCCGGACGTAACTTCGTCCGAGGTTCTTCCTCTCTTTGCCTTCGCCGACGGCGATGCCGCATCTTGACTGGTGTCCGCCCTATATGCCCCCGACCGTGTTTCCGGCGTTCTGAACGCCGATAGAGCGTGCTGACATCCCCCGCGCCGTCTTCTCCTTTTCCTTCCGCCGCTAATCTATGCGTCCTCGTTTTATCCGGCGACTATGCGCGCGGCGCTCACAAGTCAATGACGGATTTTCCCCTGCCCCCAAGTGAAGAAATGGGGGCATTCCTCGCGAGACAAAATCCTATGACTTGCTCGCTGTCCCGCGCGCCTGACGTTCGCCGTAAACGAGGCTGCATGGTGCGGCCTCACAAACCAAAAGGAGAAAGACTATGGCTAAGAAATCAGCACTTCCAATCGGCCAGTTCACGAAGACGGAACACGGCTTCACGGGCAAGCTCGAAACGCTCGCCGTCAATGCGACGATAACGCTTCAGCCTAACGACGACAAAGAGAAGGAGAACCAGCCCGACTACATCGTGCTGAGCGGGCAGACGGAAATCGGCGTGGCCTGGGACAGGAACGACGACCGCGGCTACTACGTGTCGATTGCGTTCGAGGAGCCGAGCCTGGCGCCCGGCTTCTACACGCTGGTGAAGTCCGGCGCGGAGAAGAGCTATCAGCTCCGCTACCGCAAGCCGATGCCCAAGCGCGACGCCAAGTAGTCCGCGGCGGGGCGGCAGCAATGCCGCCCCGTTTTCCTACCTGAGGTGGTATATCATTCCGGAGCAACCTACCATTACTTGTAAGTTTTGCTTGCCACATTTTCATGAGCGAGCTAGAGTCGCGCATCGACCCTAGAGCAAAAGGCAACCGATGCGCCCCGCCACGGAACCCTCCGAACACCGTTGGACAAATCGCTATCAGACGCGCACCCCCTACCCTGCAGCGCCCAATAATCGTCAGGCCTTCCATCACCCGCGCACCTCGCTGGGAGCGGCGGGCCACTGGATACATCTGGCAACCGTCGCCGCTCCGCTGGTGATAGCCGAAGTCATAAAAGACCCCGACAAGAAATGGCGTGCGCTCAGGCTCGTTTCCGTGGGCGGCGCCATTGCGTCGGAGGCCATCTGGACGCACCGACTGAGCAAGGATCGCCAGAAAGACGAGGAGGCGCACGCCGCGCTGGAATCCTGTAAGGAGCGGTGCCCTTAAGCAGAGTCCTTCCGCCGCGCTTTGCGCTACCGGCTCGCCGACTTTGGGCCGACAACCATCTTCTTGATGTCGAGCGACCCTTTCACTTCGTGCCCGAAATCCCCCCGGCGACTGATGACGAAAACGCCGCTATTGTCCGGGTTTGTGACTGTAAGAGGCGCCCTCCAGTCGGGATTCTGGGTGAGCGAACGGCCACCCTGTTGGGGCATTACTCTGATGTTGAAAATATTGTTGCCGTTGCTCCAGCCCCCGCCTTCCATGACCTCCAGTCCAATGAGGCTTTGCGAGCAGGAGCTGGCAATCTCCCGCCAGATTCCTGAGTGACTATCTTTCCGCGTTCCGACCGTCACGCTTTTTTCGCCGATAGTGAGCGTAACGACGCCTGGTGACGAGTCGAAATCGCCGTTGATCCCGGAAGCCGCTCCCGCACAATTCGCCGGGGGCGTGGGTTTTCCCTTCTTGTCGTCGAAAGTGTAGACGAGCGTGAAAGGCTGGCCTTTCAAGTCCCATCCGGCATTGCCCCTGAGCTTCGCTCCGACGCCAAAGAGCGGGAACTGGTCGTACCCTCCCGCTATGACTCCGGTCAGCGTGATGACAATCTCCGCGCCCTTGGCGGGGCGCAATAGCGTGAGAAGCAGGAGCGTAATCGTTAACATCGTGCCGGGCCTGCGCCCGACGGGAACGGACACACATCGAGTGTTCATGGTTTCACCTTGAGTTGAATTCGCCGTTCTTAACGGCGTTGCTACAGGTTCACGCGATGCCGCGCGACCCCTTATCCCGTCTTCTTGAGAGACGGCGGGAAATTGCCGTTTGCCGTTTGCGGCGCGACCTCAACGGCTCTTCGCCCTTGCGCTTCGAGTTCTCGTAGCCAATGAGGTTTCTGCCCTTTCGCGGTCCATACCAAGCCGCTGTTTGTGGGGTGCTGATATTGCCGCCCTCCGTGATACACGGGACCCTTGCCTGCATTCTTCTGGGGCTTCCCCGTGGCGACATCCCGCAGGCTCAATCCCACACCCGCGAGAATTGTCCTTGCCTCTTCCAGCGCCTTCTCCTTCCGTTGCCGGTCGCGCTCCTTGAGCAGTTCGTTCGACCGGGCAATGACGCCCTGCAATTCGTCATCTTTCAAGTCGCTTAGCGAATCCAGTTTCACGGGTCTCCCCCTCTCTTTTGATTTCCTTGAGCAACTCTTCAAAATCCGGGTACGTCTTCACGCTGGTGATGACGGGTTCGTTATCGGGATTGGAGCGCTCCAGCTGCATGCGTTGCGCGGTGGTGACTTCGCGGATGCTGTTTAACTGCCCTTCGCGGATTTCATCGACGAGCGCCTTTAAGTGATAGCCTTCGATTTCCACAACGCGCATCCCGAACATCAGAACGAGCCGCTCGTGCTCCCCTTCGTCCGTCCACCGGTAGCCCGCATAATGCGCCCAGGGGAAGCCTTCCGCCTGCCTTCCGTCGCGCCGCGCGACGTGCAGGTTGAACGCCTGCGCCGCGAGCTGGCGCTCGCTGCTATAACTTTTGGTACCCTCCCCCGGCTCCAGAATCCTGTCGAGGAATTTCGATTTCACGTTATGCATAGCTGATGCCCTGGCCGCGCCAGTAATCGGCGACGGCGTTCGCGCGCCGCTTTAGAAAACGCGCCACCCGGTTGCGTTCCAGCGTTTGCTGGAGACGATGACGCCACGACGGCCGAAGCTTCGTATGGGTCAGCTCCACGGCGGAAAGACGCTCGGAATTCTTCGCAATCGCACCGCGCACGTCCTCCCTGGAATCGACGTAGAGTTTCGCCATCTCCCGGCCGCGCGAGGCGGAAACGTACCACTGCTGCCTGCCCACGGCCGGAAGCGATTGGTTGCCCGCGGCAATGAATACCCTATCGACCGTCTTGCCCTGGGAGGCGTAGCTCGTATCCACGTAACCGAGCGACAGATGCCCCCAGTCCTTGGGCAGCAGCTTGCCTTTTTCAAGGCGGATATCGCCTTCCTTGGTGAAGCCCTCGACGGTGAAGATGTCGCCGTTATTAATGCGTGTTCCCCTGGCCTGGCCTTCCACCTTCGCCTCGCCGTTGCGTGTGATTCGGATGCGGTCGCCTCTGGCGATGGCGATGTCGCGCGTGCGGTAGACCTCGAAACGCTTTGCCTGCCCCACCGGCACCGCGACCATAGTTCCATCTCGCTTAAGCAGCTGCGGTCCGTTTTCGCCCGCTACCGCTACCGCTTTATCGCCGCGCGTGAAGCCCTTGGCGTTCTGGTGAAACTCGACCACCATGCCCGGCTCGTAATTGCGGACATCCCCTTTCTGGGCGTCCGTCCATCCGGTAGAGCGTCGGGAGACGAACGTGCGCTCGGCCCCCAGAGCGCCCTGCTCCTTCAAGGCGCTGCGCAACGCCTCGGTGAGCTTGCCCCCTTCGCCGTGCGTGGGCGCGATGATTAACGCCGACTTGCCGTCCTCGCTTGCCTTCAGATAATCGGCCACCAGCATCTGGTGACGCTCTTCTCCCGACGCCTCGATGACACAGCCCATCTGTTCAAGCGCATCGAAGCCCTTTTGCGCCGCCCTTCCCGTCCCTGAAGCGATTGCCTCGACAGCTTTCCTATATCCGGGGTCGGTCTGCCGGCGGATCTCGCTGAGGCGTGCGAGCCTCACGCCGGCCTCCTTTTCAAGGAGGCGGAAAGCGTCGCCCGCCTCGACGCTCGAATGCTGGGTGTAATCGCCGGAAAGAATGACGCGGTTGCCGTTTCGCTTTGCGACATCCATCAGGCGGCGCATGTCGCGGCTGGACACTAAGCCTGCCTCATCGACCCAGAGCACCTGCCCTTTCGTCTGCTCCTGCAGCTTCTCGTTAGTGAGCAGCATCTCCAGCGTTTCCGCATCCCGGAAACCTTCTTTCTTGAGCACACCGCGCGAGGCCTGCGACGACGGCGCGAACACGAACACCTTCTGCCCGGATTCGCTTTCGATGGCATCAACCGTCCCGCGCATCAGGCGCGTTTTGCCGGTGCCCGCTTTGCCCACGACGCCGGTCACGGTATCGCGACTGTTAAGGATATGCAGCTGCGCTTTCCTCTGTTCATCGGAAAGACCGGCAAACGCGTCGCCGGGCATCTCCGCCGCGTTAACGAACGGCCGGAACTTGCGTTGGCCGTCCCTGGCGAATTCCAGCATCGCGACTTCGTTTTCCAGCACCGTTTTGGTGGTGGCCATTAATTGGCCGTCGTGCTTATGGGCGAAGACCTCGGGATGCTGCGCTATATCGGCGACGGACTCGGGTAATACCGAGCCCACGGCGAATTTGAGGGCTTCGGCCCTGAGCCTTTTTTCGGAGACGGCAGAGGCGTTCTGAAAGGAATGCGCCAGGGCGTATTCTTTCGCTTCACCCGACGTGTAGGCTCTGTCGCCGTTTGCCCGACCATGAATGGCACTCTCAAGCGCGGTCCGCTCGCTGTCCGAAAGCCGCGCGTCCCACTCCTTTCGCAGCTCCGCAATGCCCACGCCTTTGCTCTTGTTCTGGCGTCCCCAGTAGCCGATGAAGTGTTTGCCTTCGGCGTCGCTTACGCCTTTCTCGGCGGCCTCGCGCTCAATCGCATTGCGCCGCCGCGAGAATTTATCGATAAGCGATTGGGGCGTCCCGGCAATCTCAAAGCTGTAGCCGCGTTTGCCGGTGGCGTATCCCAGCTCCTTGATGCGGTGCGCCAGCCGCGCGTCGAAGGCCGCCTCCCAGTAGGGAGCGTCGCGCTTCAAATCCCCGAACTGCCCCGCTTTCCAGCGTTTCTCAACCTCATCGAAACTCTGGTTGAAAGCAAAGCAATGCGAGTGAAGGTGCGGGTCGGGCCTCCCCTCCTCCGGCCGCGCGGTGAAGTGCGTGAACTCCGCCCATACCATGTTGCCGGTTTCCCGGTCGTGGTCTGCGCCCTTTATCCGGACGCGCGTTTTCATCTCACGCTCGGCTTCCTCCATCGTTTCCTTTACCGAGGCGCGAAAGGCGTCAAGGATGCGCTCATCGCCCGATAATTCATAGAGCACCGATACCGACTTGGGCGCGCTGAAGGTGAAATCGAAGCCTACGCGCCGTGCGTCCTTTTGCCGGGGCGTCAGCTGCTCCCCGGTCTGTGGATGCAGGTTGTCGCACAGCGAAAAATAGTCCGTCTGTTGGACCTGGCCCTTGAGGCCAAGAAGTGTTGCTCCCTTGCCACCCCAGACACCCGGCATCTCCTGGCCGTCGATATAGTAGTCGGAGCGCACCATGCCCTTGCCGAAATACTGCTTAGCGGCGTCCGGGTTCTGGCTCGGAGTGATTCTCAGCATGAAGGTACCTGTACGGAAATGACACAACGGGTAGTAGGTAAACAGGCATTGAGAATACAACTGGTTGTAGTAAATTCAGCGAAAGTTGCAAGTGCAAAAAATTGGTACATGCGTCTCCCCTAAGCAGAGCTTGAGGATCTATCGCTGCATCCCGAGCGAGCGTCCTCTGCCGACATCGTGCGGCACCGAGGGCTGTACCGGAGCAGTCCGCGGGGTGGTCGCTTGTTGCATCAACTCCGCTGCCGGACGAGCTGCTTCGACTGCCTGCGCTTTCACCTGTGCCGGCAGGCTTTCGACGGAGCGAGTTGCCGGCGCTTCCGGTTGTGGCGCCTGAGCAACAGACTGTTGCTGGGATGCGTTTCTGTTCCTGATGAAATCGAGGAGACCCATGGTCGTCCTCCTTTCGCGTTTAACCGCGCCCGGTGATTTGCCTTATCCTGAGCAGATCATGCCCGCTCAATTCCTTGGTCCCGACAAACGAGATTGGTTCTGCCGAAACGTGCTCGCCGAGCTTGCCGTGTATCGCCATGCCGTTGCTGCGGGCAGCCCCATCGCGGCGCATGAAGGACTCCTCAAAACACCGGCTGCCATCGGCCAGAGCATACGCCGTCTTGAGGAACATCTTGGAGATTGGCTGAACGGCGGAGCCCTGATTGATCACTCGGTAAAGAAATCGATCCGCACGACCGAAGCCGGAGGCCTGACGGTCGATTTTGCGGAAAAGGTTCTGGCTGAATCCGAAAGCTTTCTCGCCAATCTCGATGCGATGCAGCACAGCAACCAGGTCCGCCTTGCCTGCATCCATTCCGCCTGGATGGCATACGGACCAGAACTTCAAAGTGATTTTGCGAAACGCGTTCCGGGCGGCACGATTCAGGAGCACGTTATCGGAGGGCCGGGATACCCCGAGAATATCGTCGCTCAGGTTCTCGAAGGGAGTGCCGACGCCGGCATCACCAGCTATCCGCCGAAAGTCCTGCCGCCGCTGAAGCTGCAATTGCTCAAAGATCGCAGACTGGTTCTGGTCTTCTCCGCGAAGTACCCGAAACTTCCCAAGGAAAAGGCGGCGTTGCGACTCGACCGCGTCATCAGCCGCGATGAAAACCTCAAGATCGCCGTGCACCATCGCGCTTCCGAAAGCCCGCTGGGAAACCAGGTCGTTTACTACCTCAACAGGCAGGACGCTTTCACAGGCAAAGGCCAGCTCACGGAAGCCGGCAACATCGCCGAGATCAAGGCGACAATCGAGCGATTTCCGGGCACAATCAGCATTCTTCCCGAAGACGTCATTACCGAAGAAATCGCTCAGGGACGGCTGAAGGCATATCCGCTCGATCCACCGCTTAAGCCTTGGGTGTGGGGCCTTATTTACCGGGGCGGAACGTCGCGCAAGACGGTGCTCCAGCTCATCGAGTGCCTGCGTCCGCTGTTTAAGAAAACCCAGCATAAGTAGCTCAAGAGGATCTTAAGGCCTCTGCGGGCCTGCTTGCGAGCGCTCAAATCCCCGTCAGCTTTCCCAAAGCGCTGCTTTCGCATCGTTGTCCTTGCGAAAGCAGAGTCTCAGTGAAACTCGCCCCGTCTCCGTCGTTCGGAAAAGTCGAATTTTAGGATCAGACTGCTGCTAACGGCGGCGGGACCGTCGCCGCTTGGAGAAAACAATGATCCGATATCTGAGAATTCCGGCGCTGGCGCTGACAGCCCTTGCTAGTGCCTCCGCACAACCGACTGCATTTGAATTTCGCGCCGTCGTTGCCCCCGGCTCGACCATCGCCGGGCATCGCTTCACCGAGGACACGGCCATCGCTGAGGCGGCCATTAACGACGCGGACGAGGTGGCGTTCATCGCGACCTTTATCGAGGACGACGGGCCGCACACCGCCGTATTCACTTCCCAAAGGATCGTCGCCAGGCAAGACGATGTCATCGACGGCAAGTACATCGCCTCGTTCCCCCCGCATGGCGGCGTCGCCATCAACAGAGCGGGCCAGGTGGCCTTTGCAGCCGTTTACACGGAGTCCCTCGACGAGAGAGGACTGGGCGAGATCGGCATTTTCGTGGAAAACCGCCTTGCCGTCCACATGCCCAGGCTTTATGGCCCGGTCGCCTTTTCACTCTCCGACGACGGGCGGGTGGAGCTTAAACAGCAAACGCCTGCCCGGCAGGCTACGGCTTCACAACAAAAGCAAGGCCTGCTCGACCGCATTCGCATCAAGCCACCGAGGCTTCCAAACGACGTTCCGGTCACCGTTGCACCCGAACCTTCGGCACAGCCTCATCAATCCGCCCCGCGTCCGCAACTGGTAAATCCGCTCTCGCCCTTTGAGGTGATGTGCGTCAACCGCCGCGGCGACGTTCTGATCCCTGTGAACCTGGCGCCCCGCGGCTTCATGCTTCTGCTCGGCACGCCCGCGCCCCAAGCTTCAGGGCGCAGATGAAGCAGTTAAGGCGCGCGTGCCCTCTTTAACGGCCGCGCGCCTTTCAAGGAGCAGTTATGGGCAATCGCGACGACATTCTCGACCGGCCGATACTGTCGCTCTCTGAAAGCGATCACGTTCTATTTCGCGACATGACGATAGGCACGGCCATCATAGGGAGTCCGGATTCCGGCAAGACCAGTACCAGCGGCAAGCAGCTCGGACACGGTCTGCTGCGAACGCCAAAATCCGGGGCGCTGATCCTTACCGCCAAGGCAGAGGAAACGCAGAACTGGATTGGCTACACCAAGGCCTGCGGTCGCGAGAAAGACCTCATCGTCTTTAACGCCGACTCCGGCCATTGCTTTGACCCGCTGCATTACGAATGGACGAGACCCGGCCGCGGCGCCGGGGATCTGGAAAGCATCATCGATTTCTTCTCCACTCTCGTTTCCATCGGCAAGAAAGAGGGCCACGGTCACGACCCCTTCTGGGAGCGCGGCAACGAGCAGCTCATGCGCAATTGCATCAAGCTCCTCGATCTCGCGGGCGAACGCATCTCGATTGCCAATATCGACCGCGTAATCAAATCCCTTCCGACGCGGCCGGAGGAGCACGAGGAAGCCCCCTGGCAGGAGCAGTCCTATTGCGCCGGGCTCATCAAGGCGATCAAGGCCAGAAAAGACACTCTCACCGCCGATCAGTGGAGCGATCTGGACTTCGCCACGCAGTTCATTTTCCGCAAGTGGCCGGCGTTCGATGAGCGCCCGCGCAGCTCGCTGGAGATGACCTGGTCGGGGATGGCCGACAAGTTCCTCTTCAATCCTTTCAACCGTCTGTTCTGCGGCGGCAAGTGCACCTTCACGCCGGAGATGACGACGCACGAGGGAAAGATCGTCATCTGCGATTTTCCGATGCTGGAATACGGCCACGAAACAGGGCGGCTGATCAACGTCATCCTCAAGCTGATTTTTCAGCGGGCGTGGCTCAGGCGCAAGCTCTCGGAGTCTCCCAATCCGGTTTTCCTCTGGCAGGACGAATTCCAGTATTTCGTGACCAGGCGGGATAACTTCTTTCAGCAGACGTGTAGAGGCAGCCGCGTCGCGGTCGTATGTCTCACCCAGAACATTCTCAACTTGTCCGAGGAGTTGGGCGAGCAGCAGCCGGGATCGAAGACCAAGTCCTTTCTTGGCAATCTGAGCGGCCTCAAAATCTTTCATCAACAAAACGAAATCGAAACCTGTAACTATGCCGCTGACCAGATCGGCAAGGAATACCGATTTCTGGACAGCTACCATGCCGGCGGCGCCGACGCCGCACATTCGCACGCGAGCGTGGGGGGCTCCCAGCAGCTCGTTCACCTTATCGAGCCCATCGAGTTCTCGCGGCTCACCAAGCCCGACTCCGCCAATCCCTATGCGGAGGCGATTGTCTACCAGTCGGGCAAGCCGTTTAACGCCACCAAAACCAAAAGCAACCCGAAAGGACGCAACTATCTGCGCGTGCTCTTCTCGCGCGAGGTGTGAAAGGAATCGCCATGATGCCATCCAAATCGCAGCAACCCATGGGTGTCGATCATTTCCAGGACACGATGATCAACATCGTTTACAACGTCTGCAGCATCGTCACCATGCCGGTGGAAATGGGCTTAAGGCCGTTTGCCGGCACGAGATACTTTCCACCGCTGATCATGTTTTTCAGCGGGGTGATGATGCTGTTCATCCCGCTGTTCTTCAGCTTCGCCGGAGCTGTCGGCCGCGCTCTCCCGTTCGTTAGGGTTCAGGCTCAGATGGGCTTTATCGGCATGTGGGGCTTATCGAAGCTGTTCTTCCTGGGCTGCCTTATCCACGGCATCCGCAAATGGCGCCTGATGCTGCACATGGAGCGCGAGAAGGTCAGCACCTTTGAAGGCCAGGCGCTCTTTTTCTTCGGCTGGCTTCCAGGGGCCTCGTTCTGGCGCGTGCGCATCGTCTATGAGCCGCTGTTCCTGTTGGCGCTTTCCAGCGTTTTGCCGAACTTGTTCGTCATTGAGCCCGGAGTCGGTTCCTTCCTGTTCATCTCGGCGATTTTCCTCGCGATGAAAAACTACACCGCTTGGTACATGCAGTGGCAGTTCATCCGCGAGCTGATGGACATGAAATTCGCAGGTCCCATCATCGCCCGGCTTGCCGAAAACCCCGACAACGACGACGAGCTGAACAGCATTCATCTGGCGAGCTTCCCGAAGAATCTGCCGCCCGATATCAGGCAGGCCGCGGTGGCGCATCTCGCCCGCGTGTTCTCTCCTGAAGATTCTCCGGCTGAACCGAGGCCAAAACCATGAAGGACAAAATCAAAAAGGTCCTGGGCGTCTGCATCGTTATTTTCGTCGCCTCCTACTTCGTCCACTCCATGGTCATCAACTATGAGCGCGCGGCCTACTACCAGCAGCAAGCCATTCGCGCCCAGCAACGCAAACAGGCAATGGCAAAAGCCAAGGCCAAAGCCAAAGCAACACCGCCGACTACAAAGACCCCTACCCCTTCGGCATCACCCGCGGCCCCCAGCGTTGCCCGCAGATCCGTGCCCCGAGTGCTGCCCAAACCGGCACCAGTGTCGCCGTTTGCGAAGATTTCCGGCATATGGCGGGGAGGAGCGGCCCTCGATGGCAGGGGAATCTGCAACCTCAAGTTTGAGCTGAACGAACTAGCGGAGGGCCGCTTCACCGGCTATTCCACCATGACCTGCACGGCAACAGGCCCACTGATGGCGGACAAGAAGATTAATCAGCGGGCAAGCGCCCTGAACCGGATGGACCCGGAAGCGGCGATACTTACCGGCGCGGTCGAGAAAGGCTCCATCGAGTTTCACGTAGATAAAACCGTGGGCGCGGATGCCCAGGGATGCGCCCCTACATCCTTCAGCCTTACACCCTTCGGCGCAAACCAGCTCGCAGCCGAATGGCAGGAGGCGACATGCGCGGGCGGCCACATGATTCTCAGGAAGGTGCGGCAATGAAACTCGTGGAGTGGCCCGATAATTTCCCGGACTTAAGCGATGCCACACCGAATCTCCCCGCTTTAAGGCGCATTGGGGCGGCCTTCGCGGTCATGCTGGTTTTCTCCATGGTGATGGTGTTCGTCACCATGGCACACCCTCCCCGGCCGCGGATGCAGAAAACCACCCGCCCCGCCGCGTGTGCATCATGCAACTGCGAGGGGCAGTGCATGCGGCAACGGGTGAGATAAGCGGGCATGTTATGGCAAGCGTGGAAACCGTCCGCGTGCTCACCGTTACCGAAGCCGCCCGCGAGTTGCGCTGCTCGAAAGCGCATATCCATCACCTGATCGCGGGCACGGTGCCGGGCGTTGCGCCCCTGCCCTCCCTGTGGCTGGGACGGCGCCGCCTTATTCTGCGCACGAGCTTCGAGGAGTGGCTTCGGGGCAGCGAACAAAACCATGGAAAACTGCTATGATCCGATCGAACCTGGATGAACGCCGCAGGCGCACGGAAAGGACAAACGTGCACAGGCAACGTCATCAGAAAGGCAGTCTGCAGGTAAGGCAGCACGGGAAGCGCAAGATGTGGGTCCTGCTCTATCGCGACGGAGACACAAGGAAATACGCAACGCTGGGGCTCTACGCGAAAATGAGCAAAACGCAGGCGGAAGGCAAGCGGGACGAGCTGATAGCGGAAGCGAACGCAAGGAACGCCAATGCTCCCGATCCTCACATCACCTTCGGGGAGTTCCTCGAAGGAACCGCCCTTCCCTTCCTGCGGTCGAAGTGGAAACGGTCTACCGCCGCAACCACGGAAAACCGCATTCGGCATCACTTGGGAACGGAATTCGGCGAAAGGCCGCTATCCAACCTGGGCTTAAAGGAACTGCAGCAGTTCCTGAACGCCAAGGCGGAGAGTCTATCGCGCAGCGTCGTGGCGCATTTGCGCTGGGATCTGCGTAGCGTATTCCGTCTGGCGCTCGCGGAAGGCTATGCCGACCGCGACCCGACGGCGGCGTTATTCACGCCGAAGGAGGCAGCCCCCTCCCCGTCCCCATCGATGAGCAAAGAGGAGGTGGAACAATACATCAATGCATTGGACCTACGCGAGCGCGTCATCGCGCTGCTTGCGATTTTCGTTGGACTTCGGCCCGGAGAGATTCTGGCGCTCAAGCGCCGCCATGTAAGCGGCGACTGTACCAAGGCCAGGATCGAGCAACGCATCTATCGCGGGGACATCGACACCCCGAAGACGACCAACTCCAGACGCACCGTCGCCATTCCGCCCAAGACGGCCAGCCGCTTGAAGGAATGGATGGAGCTGGTTGGCAGCGAACCCGAGGCTTGGGTATTCGCCTCGGAGAACCTCTCTACCCCGATGTGGAGGGACAACGTGTGGTACAGGCACATGAAGCCCAGGCTGGAAACAGTCGGGCTTGAGTGGGCCACGTTTCAGGTGCTACGCAGGACGCATGCAAGCCTGGGCCACGATGCGGGAATCGATCCCAAAGTCGCGGCCGACCAGCGCGGGCATGGCATCGGCGTGGCGATTGACGTTTATACCAAGGCGGCTCTGTCCAAGCGCGCCGAAGCGGCAGAACGGCTCGAAAATGCAGTTCTCACCGCTTAACTGAGTGAAATGGAGTGAAGGAAGTTGCTGGATTCGCCCAACTGCTTGAAAAGATGGAGCGGGAGATGGGACTCGAACCCACGACGTCCAGCTTGGGAAGCTGGCATTCTACCACTGAATTACTCCCGCTTGCCTTACTTCTCTTCTACTTACCTGTTTTCAAAGCACTTAGGCCGCTCTACTGCAAGTCTATTCCGTCTATTACGTCCATCCAAAACCATGGGTTTTGACCGCAAAATGGACAGTAAAGTGGACAGTAAACCAGTCTGGGAAGCCTCGCCTCCGCGGTTCTCGTTTACAGTCCACTTTACTGTCCATCCCACGACAGATTCAACATATCACACTGTGCGTCCAACTCGGTAGAACGCGGAGCCCGACTTGGCGGCGCGGAGTCGGCGTTGAACCAAGAGAAGTTGGTCTCCCGTATGTTCATGCCTTTCACTGCCCGGCTCGATCATTCCCAAGAACAGCGTCGCCATCAGTTGCGCCCCCCGGAGATCACGGTACCAACTATCCCCCGCGAGCTCGGGCTTTGAGGATGAAGCTGCCGGAAACGGAGTTACGGTAACAATAATAAGGATGCTGAGGTGGCCACGCCCGCTTAGGGAGTTGGAGCGGTTGGCGGAGTTGTTGCACTGATTGAGGGGATGTGGGCTCGATCCAAAAGGTGCATGGCCAGACTGCTGAGGCGCAGATACTCGTAGGCGCGGATTGGGTCGGTGATGTTTCCGTCGGCCGTGTGGCTTTTTTCATTTCGGAATCGATCAATGGCCATGGCAAGAAACTTCACACCATTCTGAAAATCCTCGTCTACATGTGGAGCTGCAGCTCCATCTACGTAGAGTTTCCCTGTTCCAAACGCTTCCGATCCAGTCTCGTGGGTTGTCAAAGAGCGGAGCCTATCTCGAACAACCTTGAAGCCCTTTTCGACTGCCTCGGCATAGTCGCCGCCAGCGTACAACGTGTGACATCGTGAATAAATCTCGGGATGCAGGCTCTTTATCCCAGCGGCATCTTCTGACTCCGGCAGCGCGAGCGGCAGCCGCTCAATCAGGCTCTCAAGTTTCTGAATCCCCACGCGAACCGCTCTCTTCCTATACTCGAACGTTGATGATGAGGATGAGCGCTCCATTGTTTCGGTGGCAAACTCAAACTCCATCGCCGTCTCCTTCCCCTCATAGATAGCCTTAAGTTCCGCGATTGAGCCGTTTCGCCATGTCGCGAAGAGATGGAGCCAATCGCGGTATCCTCCGGTTGCGTCGGCGAGTTCTACTTTCGCAGCGACGTCTTCACCCGCTCGAATGCGGTCGGCCAGCACCTTTCCAGCGCGCTCAACAGGCATGCGGAGTTTGGCCATAGTGGATATGATAACGCCCCGGCCAGCAGTAAGCCCGCGCATTTACGGAGCAGCATCGGCGTACTCGCCCATAATTTCTTGCAGTTGTTTCTTATGGACTATTCCGAGAGGAGCCCGAGGTCGAGCTGATTCGCTTTTCCTTGAGTTCCGTCACGCCTTCGCGACCTTTTCAGCGCCACAGCGTTCATGCAGTAACCGCAGGCGACTGGGAGCGGGACCATCGGGGAATACGTGGGCCCAGATGAGCGTCGCAGATGTTGCAGAACCGTTTCAATTCTTTTCAGGAATGAAGGTCCGTCAAAGCGATACGCAACCGCATTTTCTTTGACCGGCTGAGTGAATGAGGGCCAACTGGTGCCGGACTCGAATTTTTCTGACGCATCGAAGAGAACAGTCTCGCAGCAAAGGCAGGAATAGATTCCCGGCTCGAACAGGCTGCTCATTTGGGAGCTAAAGGCGCGTTCCGTTCCCGCCAGCCGGGTGACGTGGTATTGCTCGTCGCTTAGCAGCTGCCGCCATTCGGCGTCCGTCTTGACGACTTTACGATCCGGCGCGGGATTGCCGCCCTTCGCCAAATTCAAAACATCGGGCCACTTGCGCATCATCTTGTATTTTAAGCGCGGGACCTGAGATAGTAACAGTCAAACTGCTTTGCGCGAGGATGCGCCCAAGGGAGCATCGTCGCTTCCAAGGGCTCCATCAGTTTTCGCGAAGTCCTAACGTTTATAACAATCTGGGGAATCTGCTTTCGCTCAAACTGCAACCCCAGCGGCTTGAACAGATGGAGTTCGGACATAGTTTTGGCACAGTGGAATGGGGTGAACCCCTCCGTTGAGACAAATTGGTACGCCTGACTGCGGAGGGCGTTAACTCAGGGTTTGCGCCACTTGTCCCGGTGGCCAACATCCGTATTGCGGACTCGCTCGACCAGAACCGGACCCCCATTGTTGATTTCTTTTGCCCGTTCGATTGCTTCGGCTTGAGTTGGTTCTACGGCGCTCGCGCGTTCTGAACCGCCGCGGCGGACTGCGTAATCCCCTTGGGGACGACGCTCTACAAATAATTCGTCTATTGCCATACGAAAAACTCCTGTCTGACATTGTACCGCACCATATGGGGGCCAAGAGCTGTAGCACGGCCATATGTTGCGGTTTGGTTACTAGCTACCAGAGCCCGGGCAGATCGGGAAAGCGCCGATACACTTTCTGCCGTGTTCATTATTGAATTGTGTTCACGTACCGTGTACACTCTTTAATAGTGAACAGATCCAGGCGCTGAGTTGCCTATGACAACCAACGAACACCGCATATTACACGCCGCTGGGCAGGCCCTCAAGCGAACCACGGGGCTCGATGCAGAGATCCATCCGACCCCAGTCGGTCCGAATCACGCGGTCGATGCCATCCTCGAATTGACCACGAATCAACGTAAACACCGCTTCCGCGTCGAAGTCAAAGCAGTGGACCGGTTCGAAACCCCCGCGCTGATCAAAGCCCAAGGCAAAGCCCGCCGCGAACCGACCTTGCTGGTCGCACCTTACATTACCCGCGAGGTTGCCGAGCGTTGCCGGCAGCTCCATTTACCGTTCATCGACACCGCCGGTAACGCTTATCTCGAAGGGACGGGGCTGCTCGTTTACGTGGCTGGCAACACAAAGCCAATCGAACTTCGCCAGGATCACTTTCGCGCCATGAACCCCGCTGGTCTCCAGATCGCATTTGCTCTCGCGTGTCGGCCGGCGCTGGTTCAAACGAATTATCGGGAGATCGCCGCGCGAGCCGGAGTAGCGCTCGGAACCGTGGGGCCCGTTATGAAGGATCTCGAAGCACGAGGATATCTGCGGTTCCAGAAGGAACCGGATCGAAAACTGCTCGACCCGGAACGCATGGTCGAAGAATGGGTCACGCACTACCCCGTAACGCTGCGCCCCAAACTCAATCCGCGGCGCTTCCGGGCCGACAACGAGCGTCTTCAGCAAGCCGACCTGATGCAACAGAACGCCTACTGGGGAGGCGAGGCAGCCGCAGAGAAGCTGACACGGTACCTCAAGCCGGTCCAGTTCACGATCTATGCCCGTGAACCCATTGCCAAGCTGATCGCAGCCGGACGGATGCGCGCCGATCCGACGGGTAACGTCGAAATTCTGGACGCGTTCTGGAACTTTGAGCCTGAAGATTTTCCAGATGTCGTTCCCCCCCTGCTTGCTTATGCCGACCTTCTGGCGACACATGACGGCCGCGATGCGGAAGCCGCGCGGATGATTTATGAACAACGAATCGCCCCTGCATTCCATCCGGCCAAATAGTCCCGTCGATCCCTCGGTCGTCCGCGTGCTTCGTGCACTCGATCCGATCGCACATGCAGTGAATTGCGACTACTTTGTGGCGGGTGCGACGGCGCGGGATCTCATCCTCGTCAATGTTCATAATCTGCGACCAGGTCGCGCTACTCGCGATATCGATTTTGGGATCGCAGTCGAAAGCTGGGATCAATTTGCGCGGTTGAAAAACAGCCTTGTCGCAACCGGCGAATTCGAGTCTGACAGCAGGATGCTGCAGCGGCTAATCTACTCCGATCACGCAGCCGGATTCTCCATCCCGATTGATCTCATTCCGTTTCGCGGAGTCGCCTCCACCAAAAGCACCATCGAGTGGCCGCCAAGCCGGGACATCGTCATGAACGTGGCAGGTTTCGAAGAGGCTTTGGCGTCGTCCGTTTCAATAGAAATAGACGAGAATCTCAAGGTGCAGGTGGCGTCACTGCCGGGGCTCACACTGCTCAAGCTTGTCGCCTGGTCCGACCGGGGCCGAGAAACCAATAAAGACGCTGCCGATCTCTACCGGCTCCTAACCGCCTACGCCGATGCCGGGAATACAGATCGCCTCTATGACCACGAAAGCGATTTGCTGGAAGCGGTTGGTTTCGATATGGAACTGGCCGGCGCGGAACTGCTTGGTCGCGACGTAGCCAGCGCTTGCTCGGCCGCACCTCTTGACCAGATTCGATTTCTGATGAAATCGGAGCGTGAACTCGAACGACTGACGAATCAGATGATTGAGAGCTCGTCATACGCAGAAGCGCGAGCCGCCGTAGAACGAACAGTGAACGCGTTCTGCCGCGGTCTCCTACAGGAGCCTTGATAATTCTCGCCCCGTTAGTGGCCTATCTTATTGAATGCATGGCTGAAATGAAGCATCATCTATAGAGTTCGAGCGATCTGAGAAGGACCAATGAAACGTCGCGTAGGCAGAATCTCGACAACAATGCGGGAAAGTCGTGCGCGGTCATCGCAAGTTCCGGATCAATACTTTGGCTATTCACTCCAAGCCATCAGGTTTCTCCACCTGCTTCTGCAGGCGCCCCCGGGCACGATGGTGAGCCTTGAAGTCTTCGAGGACGTCGGTACGCTTGCGCCGAATGGGCGGATACTTGCCTCACAGGTCAAGACGGGCTTAGTCAAGAACCCCCTGACGGACCGATCGGTTGAGCTCTGGAAGACGCTGGCTAACTGGGTTTCGGCTGTCGAAGCCGGTGCTCTCGAACCATCCTCGGCGATATTTGAGATTTATGTCGGCAAACATAGGTACGGAACGCTTGCCCTGGCATTTCACAATGCTCAGTCGGAAGCTCAAGCAACGGCCGCTATTGGGGCTGCGGGAGCCGCGCTCTTCGGGAAAGGAAAGACACGCCGAAAACTTCCAGCCGATCTTTCAGTCCACGTCTCACGTGTCCTCGATTCAGATCGAGGACGCCTTGCTCAGATCGTCAAAAACATGCGGATCGCAACCGCAAGACATGATCCCCTGGCGGACCTTCGTCCACTTGTGGTGACCAAGTGGGTCAGGCCAGAGAGCATCGACGTTGTCATTCAACACGCGCATGGTTGGCTAAAGGAGCGCCTCGACAGCCTGCTCCAAACGAGAAGACCGGCTATCATCTCTGTGGACGAATTTATCGAGGAAATGCGCCGGTTCATGCCGCGTTGCGACTTTCGTCACATTATCGTAAATATGGCGGGTCCACCAACTGCGGAACAGATTGCCGCTGAGCGCGTGAAGACATATGTGCGCCAACTTGAATTGATCGAACTGGAAGAGGAAGGGACGCTGGAAGCGATCAACAGCTACTTACGGGCAACGGTGATGCGAACGAAACTCAGCGAAGACGGCATTGTACACGACGATAGCTTCACGGACTTCGAGGAAGCCCTAACAAGTTTTTGGCGCAACAAGGGGCGGCAGAACCACCTGTCTCATCCGGGCCACACAGAGACTCAGAGGGGCCAGTTGTTGTTCAGCGATTGTTGTCTGCACCGCCAGAAACTTCAAGGACTGGAACTTCCTGACTACTTCACGCCAGGCAGCTTTCAATCGCTCGCTGACGAAATGGAAATCGGCTGGCATCCCGCGTACGAGATTCTGCTGAAGCAGCGAGGGGAATAACATGTCGGATGCGCTCCACAGGGAAGTACGCGCTGTCCAGAACCCCGCACTTGGTGCCATGCTCCTCTGGCGATGTTGCGTAGGATACTCTTCTTCTCATGAGCGAGCTCAGCCCGCTCCGCTGCCCTTATTGTTTCTGGTACTGCCCATGCTTTTGCATAAAGAAACAGCGGAGCTCGTGATGTCGACGCAACGAGGCTCAGGACTCAGGAAGTTCGTCGAAAAATTCCAACTCGCTGCCCAAAGCAAGACAGACTTGTTGCTCGCGATAGGGCCAAGGGCACAAGCGATGCGAACGCTTACGAGCGATTCATTGGGTCTCGCTGTTGTAAGCAACCTCATTACTGTGGACCAGACTACTGGTAGGGTCATCGCCTTGTCGGAAACTCCAGCCACGGCAGGTATTCCTCCCAGCATTCGACCTCTACTCGGTGCGGCCGATAAACTCGGCGCGTGGTTTGCCCAGGTGTCGGACTATGAAACGGCTCTTCTACTACAGGTGACGCTCTAAAATGCAATTTGATATCGCCAAGGTAATTCTCTGGCCAAAAGATGGCACCAAAGCAGTTCGAATTGTTGAATTCGTCAGCGGTCGGCTCAATATAATAAGCGGCGTGTCACGAACGGGTAAGTCGGCAATTATCCCGATCATCGACTACTGCCTCGGTGCCGACAAATGCACGATTCCAACTGGCATCATCCGACAAAAGACCGGTTGGTTTGGTGTAATCGTTCGCACGCCGGAAGGCGAGAAACTGATTGCACGGCGCGAACCCGAATTACAGCAGGCGACCGATGACATGCACATCGAGGAAACGGCGGGTGTCCTCACCGTCCCGGCCACGATCTCAAAGAATGCCAATCGAGACCTCGTGAAGCAGCGGCTCGATCATCTTGCGGGACTGACCAAGCTCAGCTTCTCCATTGAAGATCCAGCTGGCGGACTCGGCCGTCCTAGTTTTCGTGATCTCGCCGCTTTCGTCTTTCAACCGCAAAACATCGTGGCGAATCCCAACGTGCTCTTTTATAAGGCTGACACGGTCGAGCATCGGCAAAAGCTGCGGAGCATCTTCCCATATGTGTTAGGAGCCATCAATGCGGAGACAATGGCAGCCCGGCATGAACTCCATCAGCTCGAACGCGAGCTCCGACGGAAGGAACAGGAACTGGCCGAAATTCGACGGGTCTCTGAGCGATGGCGCGCGACCGCCCTCGCGCGCGTCGCAGAAGCCAAAGAGTTGGGTCTCTTGCCAAGCAATGTTCCGAGACCAACAGAATTCGAAACATCCATCGAAGTGCTCCGGGCGATTGTGGCTGCGCCGCGGTCAGAGTTAGCTGTCACCACTGAGTCACTTAGCGAGGGCATTGAAGAGCTGAACCATCTCAATCAAGAGGAAGAAACTCTTGCCCAAGAGCTGTCGCGATTGCGCAAGCGCTATGCCGAAATGGAGGAGCTCAGGGCCAACACCGCCACATATAAAGACGCGATTCAGCTCCAGCGCGAGCGGTTACATGTCAGCAGATGGTTAAGTGATCAGGTGTCAACTCAACACGAGTGCCCTGTTTGCGGCAGCGGACTAGACCGAGCAACTCAGAAGTTGAGTACGTTAGTGACGAGCCTAGAAGAATTGGAACGCACAGCAGGACGGATCGACGCAGTACCACCGAGCTTCGACCGGGAGATGGAAAGAGTCCGGAGCCAGATCGGCCAATCAACGGAGCGGTTGGCCGGCATACGGATACGCCAGACGGCCCTCGAGACGCAGTCTGAGAGCGCTCGGCGGCAACAATACAGCCGACTTGCTGCGTCGCGTTTCACGGGTCGACTCGAATCGGATCTGAAGACGCTGGCAAGCGTCGGTCAGGATGGCGAACTCACAGCTGAGGTGGCGACTTTGCGCGATCGAGTGCTGGCACTGCAACGCATGGTTGCGGAGGCAGAGATTCAAACGAGGATGCGGCGGGCCTTAGGAGCCGTCAATCTGATGGCGGGCAGAATACTTCCACTGCTCGACGCGGAACGCCCGAATGACCCTCTTTCGCTCTCTGAGACGGAACTAACGATACGCGTACAAGGTACGGATCGTGAGGATTTTCTATGGGAAATCGGAAGCGGGTCGAACTGGTTGTCCTATCACGTCGCGGTCTCACTCGCGCTGCAACAGTATTTCGTGGGGCGGAGCGCCTGTCCAGTTCCGTCTTTCATCGTGTATGATCAGCCGAGTCAGGTCTATTTCCCCAAGAGGCTCGCTGAGAAATCGGATGATGAAATCGAGGAGCCGACTCTCCGAGATCAGGACGTGGAGGCCGTGCGGAAGGTCTTCTCCGGAATGGCCACTGCGCATCCGGAGGCCAAGCTGGCCGTGGCCGTAGCGCCGGCGAACTGGAGAAAATCTCGTCGTCTCATGACAATCCAAGAATCGGCGGGCAGATCCACGGTAACAAACCGTGCGCCTCATCGCCAACGATTCTGGTTGCAATTTCTCTGATTCCCGGGTGATCGACCGAGTCGCTTCGATCTGCGAATAACGGGAGCGGAATGCTCAGACCGGCTATACTGGGAAACTTCTTCACAAGGAGCAGAACCAGTGTTTCAAAATCTCGGTCCTATTTACAGCCTGAGGATTGCCGCGATCCTGACTGCCCTGCTTGTTGTGAGCCCCGGCGTTGGCGCGCAACAGGCTCCAGCGAGATTTCATTTACAGGACGCCAGCGTTAGCGATATCCAGCGAGCGATCGTGGCCAAGCAGATCACAAGTGTGGCTCTTGTCGAACTGTACCTGAAGCGAATCAAGGTTTACAACAACACCTGCGTGAGCGAGCCGATGGGAATTCTCGGACCGATTACCACGATTCCACACGCCAGGCAGATCAACGCGCTCTCGACGCTGAACTTGCGGCCGTCGGCGCGAAAGACATGGGGCTTCGATGAGCGTAAGGCGCGCAGCATGACAGACACGCGTGATGACGATCCGAGTATGCCCGACGCGCTGGAGATCGCGGCCGCGGAGGATCGGCAATTCAAGCAGACCGGAAGGCTCGTTGGCCCGCTGCATGGTGTCGTCCTAGCTATCAAAGACCAGTACGACACATTTGACTTGCGCACAACTTCTGGCGCCGACGTCCAGTACGCGAACGACCGCCCTCCGGAGGATGCCACCTTCGTCAAACGGCTGCGGGATGCCGGAGCGATCATTCTGGCGAAGGCAAATCTGGCCGAATATGCAACGGACGGCGCGCGCAGTTCCTTTGGCGGGACTTTCTGCAATCCGTATGACACGGAACGCGAACCAGGCATGTCGAGCGCGGGCTCGGCGACATCGGTAGCAGCAAACCTTGTGACCTGCGCGATCGGTGAAGAAACCGTTGTGTCGATCCGATGGCCGGCATCCGTAAACAGCCTTGTTGGGCTCGCACCGACGCAGGAACTGGTTAGCCGGAAGGGAATGATGGGGGCGGGCCTGACTACGCGTACCGGGCCGATCTGTCGTAACGTGCAAGATGCTGCAAAAATACTGGACGTAATCGCCGGCTACGACCCACAGGACGAAATGACCGCGTTCAGTGTAGGACGCAAGCCGGCCCAGCCTTATTTCAGCATCGCCGCGACGCAGCGGCTGGATGGAGTCCGGATAGGCGTGATTCGTGAATATATGGCTAGGAAGCTCTTCTCCAAAGCCGACGAGGAAAGTATCGATATCATCGAGCACGCCATCGACGATCTTCGCAAGCTCGGCGCGACGATCGTGGATCCTGGTCCGGAAGGCGCATTGTTCCAGGGCTGCATCTCACGTTATGCACCGGAACTGTTAAACACCGCGTTTACGCGTCAGTATCGGGAGCTGTTTCCGGTCGATGCCGCCGGCCAGCCCCAATCCGATCACACGGCCACGCTTCTGGATATGTACGCCGATCCGACGCGAGTGCCGCAAAGCCTTTCGCTGCGCAGTCTCAACGGTCAGGGTGTAGAGGGTGAAGGCAAATACATGATGAACAAGTACCTGCGAGAACGTCGAGACGCCAATATCAAAAGCAACGCAGACCTCATCGCGAAGGCGAGGTTCTACGCGGATCCTAATTTTCCCGATAGGAAACAGGCCAGGCAAGCCGCGGAGCGCGCCACTATGTTGGACACCTCGGCACGCCTTCAGACCCGCTACGCCCTTCAAAACCTTTTGCTGCAATGCATGCAAGAACAGCGGCTCGACGCGCTAGTCTCCCCTATGTCCACTGTCCCGCCGCGAAAGCTCACGGCGTCGCGTGAACCGAACGCCAACGGTCGCTCTCCGATTGGCTGGTCACTGATCGGTCAGCAGGGTTTCCCCGCTATCACCGTACCTGCAGGCTTTACGACGCAGGTCTGGGATCGTGTGTACGATGCCAACGGCAGCACGCGCTTAGTCGGCCCCATAAGTGCCAACTTGCCCGTCGGCATCGATTTCATCGCACGCCCGTTTGACGAGACAACGCTATTTCGCATCGCCTCGGCTTTCGAAGCAGCAACCGGGCATCACAGGCCGCCGCCGGAGTTCGGACCGCTGCCTGACGAACCGTAGTTTCCTCCCGCGCTGTAGGCGACGCCTCTTCGCTTGCCGACTTGCAAGTGACGGTTTTCGGTTCTCGCATACCACCAAGCGTGAAATCATCCCCACCCTTATTCAGCGGATCGAGATTAGGCTAAGAAAAATTCGCTGATGTCCCTCGTCTACCGACCGAAGCTAGCGCGCGTGCCCTCGATCCAATTATTGTGACATTGTCACGGGCGTGTTAGGTCCTGTGCTGGCCATAAGGTACGGTTTTTCAGTGACTTCGCACTCTCGGGTCAAATTCACACCCAAGCGTAACTCGGCGGGTCCGTCGAGCGAACTATAATAGCGAAGTGTGAAATCTGCCCCTATGGGCACGTAGGAAGAGAGGAACCATGAAGAGTATTCTAAGAGGTCTGTGCTGTGCGGGTTTGCTCGCCAGCTTCGCTCTGTTCGCTTCGGCCGCCACCATGACGATGAAGGGTATGATCAGCGACAGCATGTGCGGTGCCAGCCACGCGAAAATGATGGCCGGTCATCCCGGAATGACCGACGCCCAGTGTACGCAGGGTTGCGTGAAAGGCGGCGCCAAGTACGTATTCGTCTCGAAGGGGAAGGTCTACCAGATCGCCAACCAGGACATGGCGGCCGTGATGAAGGAGGCGGGAGAATCCGTCAGCTTGACCGGCGATTTCAACGGTGACACCATTACCGTGTCCAAGGTGATGATGGCCAAGAAGAAGTAGGCGCCGCTCGACAGGAGTGGCTTTCCGTGAAACTGGTGCTGGTAAATGGGGGACGCTGTTGGCAGCGTCCCTGGTGACGCTCGGGCTTCTCGCCGCGAAACCCGAAGACCTATGAAGAGCCGCGCTTGACGTTCGGCGACAATGCGAGCGGCTTTCTCTCGGCGAAAGAGCGCGATCGTCTTGCCGAGGAGATTGATCGGCCCGAAACCCTGCCCAACGGAAACGTGCTGCTACACGAGACAGCGGGTTGATATTCTGAGAACGGGTGTCTTCGTCAACTGCAGTTGTTGTTCTATCTCCTGAAAACTGGCGCAGCCGTCTAGCACATTGGACAAAGGGCGAGGCACTTCTCCAGCACGAAGACAAAATCCTGCTGCTGCTCACGCTCATCATCGGAGCAGTGGTCGGGCTGGTGGTGGCGGCATTCATCTTCGTCACCGAAAATCTGGGTGCGCGTATGTATCCGGCGGGAGGCGCAGCCTGGCGGCGCGTTCTGATCCCCACCGGCGGCGCGCTCATCACCGGTTATCTGCTGTCGCGCTTCTTCACCAACGCCCGCGGTAGCGGCATCCCCCAGACCAAAGCGGCGCTGTTCCTGCGCGATGGTTTCATCAGCCTTCGCACGGTACTCGGAAAGTTCGGATGCTGCTCGGCATCGCTTGCCAGCGGCATCGCGCTGGGACGTGAAGGGCCGTCGGTCCAGGTGGGGGCGGGAATCGCATCAGTGCTTGGACGGCGGCTGGGCCTGGGGCCTAATAGGATTCGCGAGCTCATTCCAGTGGGCGCGGCGGCGGCTCTCGCGGCGGCATTCAACACACCCGTGGCAGCCGTGCTGTTCACGCTCGAAGAAGTGATGGGCGATCTGCACGCGCCGGTGCTCGGCTCCATCGTGCTGGGCTCCGCGACGTCGTGGGTCACGCTGCACCTGCTGCTGGGCGATGAGCCGCTGTTTCATGTTCCGTCGTACCAGCTCGTCAGCCCGATTGAGTTCATCACCTACGCTGTGCTGGGAGTCGCCGGCGGACTGGTCTCCGTAGCGTTCGTCAAGCTGCTGCTCGCGATTCGCAAATATTTTCTCGCCCTGCCGAAGTGGAGCGAATGGCTACAACCGGCGGCTGGAGGCTTGGCGGTCGGACTGATGGGATGGTTCGCGCCCGATGTTCTCGGCGTCGGCTACTCTCACGTGAGCGAAGCTCTAAACGGCCAGATGACGCTACAGGTAATGGCGCTGTTGGTGGTGCTGAAGCTGCTCGCGACGACCAGCTGTTACGGGACCGGAAACGCGGGCGGCATCTTCGGCCCCAGCTTGTTCATCGGCGCGATGCTCGGGGGCGCGGTTGGGACAGTGGCGCATCAGATTTTACCGGACTTCACGGGCGGCGTCGGCGCGTATGCATTGGTGGGCATGGGTGCGCTATTCGCCGGCATTGTGCGCGTGCCGCTGACCTCGGTGATCATGATCTTCGAGATGACCCGCGATTATTCGATCATCGTGCCGCTCATGATTGCGAACCTGATTAGCTTCTACATCTCGCATCGCCTGCAAAAAGAGCCGATTTACGAAGCGCTCCAGCACCAGGATGGGATACGTCTGCCGTCGGGTCTTCGCTACCGGCAAGAGCTGTTGATCGTGCGCGACGCCGCCGAGGCCCCTCAGCATTTACTCTCGATAACAGACCGCGTGGAAGATGCACTGAAGTATCTGGATGCGGATCACAACGCGTGCCCGGTGACTGATGCGAGCGACAGCGGGAGCCTGGCGGGTATGATCACGCTGGCGCAGGTGGAACACGAGATCGCCGCGGGCCATGGCGGCCGCGCGCTGGGTGAGCTGCTGCCGGTGGACGTGCCCGACCCGTTGCTGACGGAGGAGAACTTCCCACATCTGCACATGGATCATCCGCTGGATATGGCACTGCGTCGCATAGCGCACAGCAAGTTGAACGTGCTGCCGGTAGTGGGGCGCGCGGATATTCGCGATCTGAAGGGCGTGGTCTCGCTGAGCGATATCCTGCAGGCGTATGGCGTGGCGGGCGACAAAGGCGAGGCGCAGGCGGCGAGCGAAGAGGTTCGCGCATCTCGCAGACTAGTGCCCGGAGTAATCGCGGCGGGCCTCGCGGTGCTGCTGGTGATTGGATTCCTCAACTACTACTACCGGTCGGCGCGATCGCAGCGCGCCGAGGAATTTTACAAGACCGGCAACGAGTTACTGCAGCAGAACCGCGACGACGAAGCGGTGGAGCAATTCCGCGACGCGCTCTCGGCGGCGCCGGGGAACGCGCAGTACCGGCTGGCGTTGGGACTTGCGCTGGTGAAGGCCAACCATCCGGCGGAAGCGTCGGACTATTTGAGCGCGCTGTTGAAGCGCGATCCCGAGAATGCGCTGGCGAGTCTGGGGGAGGCGCGAATCGCGGCGGCGCAGGCCAAGACCGCGGATGCCGTAAAGTTTTATCGCCGGGCAATTGATGGCTCGTGGCCGGCAGGTCAAGAGCAAAACCGGATGCAAGCGCGTTTCGAACTGGCATCGCTACTGGAAGAGGCTGGGCAAAGGACGCAAGCCATCGCCGAGTTGTTAGCGGCATTGGGGCCTGCGGTGCGCGATGCGTCCGTGAAGAGGAAGATCGGGCAGTTGCTGCTCAGCTATGGCGCGCCTCGCGAGGCGGCGGATGTCTTTCGGAACATGGCCCAAGTGGACCATCGCGATGCGGTTGCCTATGCGGGTCTCGGTGAAGCTGAGCTTGCGATGGAAAATTATCAAGACGCCCGCGATGCGTTCCAGAAAGCGCTCGATCGGAACCCATCGGACCAAGCGAGTAAGCAGCGGCTTGAGTTGAGCGAGCGGGTGCTGGCGCTGGATCCGAATGCGCGCGGGTTGAGAGCGGCAGCGCGTTACGCGCGCAGCAAGGAATTACTTCAGGCCACCGTGACGCGATTGGATCAGTGCCAGGCCACTAGCCTATCAGGAGATGGAGCGCGAAAGGCCCTGATGAGCCAACCGCGCCGGGGTGAACTGGACGATGCAGCCGATAGGAATCTCGCGCTCGCCGAGGATCTATGGAAGCAGGAGCAGAAGGTGTGCGGGGCGTTTCTCAATTCCCCAGGGCATGCGCCCAATCCCAATGACGAGGCGATTGAGCGCGTGCTGGCCCGGCTATCTCGGCAATAAAAGCCAATTCTAGTTGCCTTGCGCCTGTGTAATGTGGGTGCGGCGATTCTTCTGCCAGCACTCTTCGTCGTGCTCCGTGCAGACCGGCTTATCCTTGCCGTAGCTGATGATGGCGAGCTGGTTGCCCGGAAGCCCCAAGTTAGACAGATACTCTTTGGTTTGTTTGGCGCGCGCATCGCCGAGCGCCAGGTTATATTCATCCGACCCGCGCTCGTCCGCAAATCCCTCGACGGTGAGCTTGAAGTCCGGGTACTGTTTGAGGATGTCGGCCAGCGTTTGGGCGTCAGTCTTCAGAGCAGCTTCGGCGTCGGGACGCAGCGTGTGCTTGTTGTAGTCGAAATAGGCGTCCTGGATGCGGCTCAGCAGATCTTGAATGCGCGCGCGTGTGGCGGCATCCGGCGTGCGGGACGGCGTGCTCGACGCCACCTGAGCCGGCCGCGAATAGTCTCGTGCGGGCGTCGACTTCGACGGGACCGCGGCCGCAACGGGCTGAGACGACGGCGTCGTCGGAGCCTTCGCCGCGACTTTTTTCGCACAACCGGAGAAAGTCAGCGAGAGCGCAGTCAGGGCCGCGCAGGCCAATAATTGGGATTTCATCCAAAGCCTCATAAGCTTTTGTAGTTACAGAATACCGACGGCTAGCCGAGCAAAAGAATCCCGTCGTCACTGTATTTCACTAGGGACCTTAGTCCTAATACAGGATGGACGCGATTCCCGTAATCGGTTGCAGGTTCTACCTTAGAAGAGATGTGGTTCCGTCCCGCCGCCGAGCTACTTCCGAAATCGGTCCGCTACACTGAGGGAAGAATGCGGCAGCGCCCGGGGGTGGTTCTGGTTGCGGGATTTGGCGGACTGCTGCTCATCATGGCCCTGGCCGAAGCGGGGGCGCTGCTGTTTCTCAACAGCCTGCGCCAGAACGACACCACGTTGCAGGCGCGCTTCCTTGCTCGCAACCGCACTCTCGAGCGGATTCGTTCCAATATCTATTTGTCGGGAACGTTCGTGCGAGATTCGTTGCTCGCGCCTGAACAATCCGGAGCACAGGCACAAGTAGCGACGCTCGCCGGATTACGGCGGGATTCGGAAACGGCTCTGGCCAGCTATGCCGCTGCCTTGGAGCCCGAAGAGGCCGGCCCGTTCCAGGATTTGCGCTTTCAGATTGATGCCTATTGGAAGGTGTTGGATCGAACTTTGGCCTGGACCGGCGAAGAGCGCGGAAAATACCGCGACGCGTTCTTCTATGAGGAACTGGTGCCCCGCCGGACTTCGATGCTGCAGATCGCCGACCGCATTGAGGCCTTGAACGAAGAGGCACTGCGGCGCGGCGATGCAAAGCTGGGCGATCTGTTTGGTCGACTGCAGTTCGGGCTTTTGGCGATGATCGCCATTACGTTGCTGGGCGGTGCCACATTAGCCGCGTTTACCATCCTCCACATCCTGAAACTGGAAGGCGAGGTGCAGCAGCGGCTCGTCGAAAGCGTCCATTCGAAAGCCAGTTTGCAGGAGCTTTCCGCGCGTCTGGTGCGGGCGCAGGAGGAAGAACGCCGCGCGTTGTCGCGCGAACTGCACGATGAAGTGGCTCAGGCGTTTTCGGCCGTGCTGATGGAAGCCGAGAACCTGCTCGATCTGGACCCGGCGCCGGAAGTGCGGGCACATCTGGACTCGATCCGCGGCGTGGCCGGGAAAGGCATGAACGAGATCCGCAACATGGCGCTGCTGTTGCGGCCTTCCATGCTGGACGATTTCGGCCTGCTACCGGCTTTGGAGTGGCAGGCCCGCGAGATCGGAAAGCGCACCGGATTGCGCGTCCAGGTGTCTAGCGAAATGCCCGGTGAGTTACCGGAGGAGCATAAGACCTGCGTGTATCGGGTGGTGCAAGAAGCGTTGAACAACTGCGCGCAGCATGCTCAGGCGAGCGCTGTGCAGGTGTGTGTGCGGCACGAGGCCGGCCAGATTTTGTTGACGGTGCAAGACGACGGCAGCGGGTTCGATCCGGAGCGCGTGCGCGGATTGGGGCTGCTGGGAATGGAAGAGCGCGCGCGGCATTTGGGGGGCACGTTCCAGATCGATTCACGGCCCGGACGCGGGACGCTGCTACGCGTGAAGTTGCCGCTGGCGGCGATACCCGAGACAACGACAAGCAATGTCGTGGCGCCAGAACCAAAGCACGAGACGGAGATTGTGTGGAACGGAGGCCTGGCGAGTGGAACAGATTCGCATTCTGCTGGCTGACGATCACACCATTCTGCGGGACGGAATGCGCCTGCTCTTGGAACGGCAGCCGGGGTTCATCGTGGTGGGCGAAGCCGCCGACGGCCGTGAGACATTGCAGCTCGCTCAGGATCAGCGTCCGGACGTAGTGGTGATGGACATCGCCATGCCGAACATGAACGGCATCGAGGCGACGCGGCGCATCGTCGAAAAGCATCCGAACATCGGCGTGGTGATCCTGAGCATGCACCACGACGAGAGCTACGTGATCCGCTCTCTCAAGGCCGGGGCGCGTGCGTACCTGCTGAAGGACGCCATGAAGGCCGAACTCATCTCGGCCATTGAGGCGGTGATGGAGGGGCGGTCGTTCTTCAGCCCCAAAGTGAGCCGCATTCTGCAGGAAGACTACTTCCAAGCGTTGGGCCGCAAGGACGCCGACGACAGCTACGATCTGCTGACGGATCGCGAGCGCGAGATTCTCCAGATGATCGCAGAGGGAAAGACTAACAAAGAGGTTGCGAGTGCGCTGAACCTCAGCATCTACACTGTAGACACGCATCGCACGCATATTCTGCAAAAACTAAATTTGCACAGCGTGCCGGAGCTGATCCTATACGCAGTGCGCAAGGGAATCATTTCCTGACTCGCCTGGCGTGCATGCGGCACGTATTATTGTCCTTATAACCCATCTAGCCCCCAGCGCGCCAGCCCTAGAGTGACCATGTTTCCGGGGAGTCTAAACTCAAGTCGCGAACTCGATTCCCAATCTTTTTGGCAGCATCGAGTCGCCCTAATAGGTCTGTGATCTACATTTTCTATGCCAACGCAGGTGCTTGATCAGCCTGTTGAATCAACTTTGGCGCGGCAAAGCCTCTCTCTAGACCTTCAACATTGCCCACCTCGGAGCCGAGCCCAGCGGCCTTTCCTCTTGGGAAGAGGACGACCGGGATGGAATTCCATTTGCTCGTTTAGCGGTCAATAAGTGATGTCGAATCCGGCGTGTTGCTCTGGATATCGAAGCAAATTGGAACTCCCATTCGAAAGAACATCGCCATGACTCTACGAACGTTGTTCGAGAAGGAAGTTTACCTCAGGCTCACGGAAGATAACAGCATGTTCATATGCACGGTCCGAGGTGGCATATCGCGCTCCAAGTCCACTGAGGTTCCGGTTAAAGGAGGACCGGTGTATCTGTCTGGTCCCGACACAGCGAGCGGTGCGGCGCGCACGTCCCCAATCCAAGGGTTCCCCTAGTCGCGTTTTGAAAGCGGGACTGACGTTACCTGAGAACGATCAAATGTCGCACTGTATCCAGAACCGAGCACGGGCAAGTCACTCCTAGCTATCGGAACTAGGTGAAAAGCCTCGCTGTGGACGGCCTAGTGTGTCGAAGGGATGGTAAGTAACCTCCAGTCGCAGTGTAATAGATATAGGAGAAGGAGGAGCATTGAAGAACGCTTCAATCACCTTGCGATTGACGATCTTCCTCTTTGCAGCTCTACGTTTGCTGGGAGCGCAGCCGACAACACGCACGGTTGAAGGCGTGGTGATGGATCAGCATTCGCATCCTCTAGCGCATGCAGCGGTGCGAATCGAGAACGAGTGGACTCTCCAGATTCGTTCCTACATTACCCAAGCCGACGGCAAGTATCACTTCGCGGGACTGAACGGAGACGACGATTACCAGATTACTGCCGAATACGATGGCCTACGCAGCCACGTGCGAAAGCTGAGCAAGTTCGATTCGCGCGAGGAACCCAAGATAGACTTGACGATTCGTTTCGGCAAATGATCGAGTGTTGCTGGGCGCAATTTACGGTTTCATCGACGGAGCGGTCGCCGGATGTCTGTTTGCCATGTTGTATAGGTTGTTCGCGCGCGAGCATGCGGCTGCGCACTACGCCCAAGTAAGTCTGTTATCGGACGCCTAGTCGCAAGGTGCAGTGATGAAGCCGGACACGTGGCCCAGAAACGGCCGCGCAGAATATCGTTCGATCCTTTGTGCAGTAGAACTGAATCCCGAGGCAGTGATGAATCTCACAACCTGAAATCTGGCCTGGTGTCCAGCCTTCACCAGAAAGGTCACACAGTACGCCCCAACGCAGCATCTAAGTTCACCTCCGGTCTCTTCAAAAATCCGTGCGAGGTGATTCTGAGTCCAGTTCATGCTCCAACAGTGGCCGGCGGCAGGACGTTAGGCCGTGCAATTGCCGCCGGATGCGCCGAAGCCTCCGCCTTCCGACGCTGCGGGTCCTTCTCGCCGCTGGTTTCGGACGATGGTAGAATTGAGCCCGACATGCCTACAGAATCGCGAGCAAAGCGGGTGGCCCCGTCGATAGACCTTTTCTCTTTCGCTGGGGAGCACCTTTCCTATGAAGCTCGGATGTTCGTCATTTGTCGTGCAATGAAGCCGCGCGATCAGTTCGAGTCGAACCTTAAAGTCGAGGGCTTCGCGCTCCATCTCAAGAACTTAATCGAATTCTTCTATCCGTCGAATCCCGGCGCGGACGACGTGCTCGCAGCCGACTACGTTGCAGATTGGAACGCCAAGCGCCCGGCGACCACTCCTCTTCTCGAAAGTGCTCGATTACAGGCAGGCAAGGAATTGCACCATCTCACTGCACAACGCATCGCTGGCAGGCCCTCGCACAAAGCGTGGGACTTCGATGGTATTGGTAAGGAGCTAAGGGGCGTTGTCTCAGCCTTTATTGGTCTGCAACCGAAGATACCGCAGGGGACAATTTCTGAATTGTCGGAGATTTGACTGCCGCCACCGTTACCAGGACTTGATTCGCTGGGCAACCTAATCCCGCCGCCCGTCATGACCGTGAATTTCGCCTGCGCGATTATTGCTCCCAGTTCGCGTGTGAGTGCATAGTAGGGATGTGTCGCCTGGATCCGATAACCGCTAACCCAGCAGCCTTGGACGCGCTATTTTCCTCAGGAAGGGTGTAGTAGCGCAGTCCCAGAGATTCCGCCGATGGTCTGCCTGGCTCTAAATGCAACCCAGCGTCTCTCGCGAGTGGCGCCCGTGCTGGTGCGAAAACTGCTTACTCCTCGATGAAGTAGGATTGCCATGAAAGCAGCAGGCGTCGTCGTGCGGGTGTTGCCCTTCGTCCGGCGACAATGGGGTTCAGGAGGAATGAATGCTCCGCAGCCTCAACAAGATTCTGGGTTCGTCGATCGTAGCCACCGATGGCGAAATCGGCAGCGTTTACAATTTTTTGTTCGACGATGTGTCTTGGAGAGTTGTTTACATCGTGGTTATGGCCGGCGCTTCGTTCAGCAAGCACAAGGTCTTGCTTTCCCCGAGCGCTATCAAACAGCCCGACTGGAACCACAAAGTGCTTCCGGTGTCCCTCACAAGTGAACAGGTGAAGAGCAGCCCGGAGATTGACACGGATCAGCCGGTATCCCGCCAACAGGAGATCGCGTTGCATCAGCACTACAGTTGGCCACCCTATTGGGAAACACCAGCCGAAACAAGAGGGAGTTTCCTTACGCCCGAATCCCACTTGAGAAGCTGTCAAGAATTGGTGGGTTATAGCGTTACAGTCGGTGGGGAAGGACTCGGAGAGGTTGAGGATTTCATGCTTGACGATAGAAGCTGGACGATCCGCTACATCGTGGCTCGCGCCGGAGCTGAATCGGGCGGCCATATCCTCATGTTTCCCACGGAAAGCGCACGCGAAATCTCCTGGGTCGATCGACGCGTGGAAATGAACTGAGCTATCGCGAGCCTATTCTGCATCATCCAAGCCGAGTGCGAATACAGCCCACCTTCCCACGATTCGACGGCTTGCCAGCACTTTATTGGCTTCGCTGAATGCTTCCAATTATTGGAGGCCAAGCAAGTGCTGAAGCAGTCGAAGGGGGGCGAACACCGTAAGCATAAGGCGCCACGACTGTCGGACTGTTCGTAGTGCCCGGCGAATCGCTCAACTAGATTTCCCGCGTGTGATTGAGATTCACGCGGTGGTCGGCCCACGACACTGACATCACCCAGCGCGTGGGAACCAGCATTGACCGGCTATGAAGCCAATCACCCGTTTTCACGTCCAGGTAAGCCTGCATGTAATGTCTCCAGTATTTCCTCTCGTGAATGTCCGCGAGGCTGAATTTCCAGTTATGGTCAGGCTCATCAATGCGCTCGAGGAAGCGCTTTCGTTGTTCGTCCTTCGACAGGTGGAGGAATACTTTGATGGTCCGCGTTCCATTGCGATAGATGTGGCTTTCCAGATCCACGATGGAACGATACCGCTCCTTCCAAATGGTCTTCTCGTCGCGCAACTCTTCTGAAAGCCCCTGGCCGCGGAGAATCTCCGGATGTACCCGAACGACCAGCACTTCCTCGTAATAGGAACGATTGAATATGCCAATCCGCCCGCGTTCAGGCAGACAGCGCGTTGTGCGCCAGAGAAAATCATGTTCCAGCTCGTCGGCGCTCGGCTGTTTGAAGCTGAACACCTGGCAGCCTTGCGGATTGACCCCGGACATGACGTGCCGGATGGCGCCGTCCTTGCCCCCGGCGTCCATCCCTTGAAAAATCAGCAGCAACGCATAGCGGTTGGACGCGTAGTGAAGCTGTTGCAGCGAGCTCAACTCCTCAACGTGTTCTCCCAGGAGTTTTTGATACTGCTCCTTCGACTTGCAAAAGGGCTTCACAATCGTCGGCCACTCACTGAGTTTGACCTTTTCTCCCGGCCGCACACGGAAATCCTTTGAATTGATTTTCATCTTCGTCCCTTCGGTATCACTAGCCCCGTCGGTTGTACACATCACTCCTACCTAGGGGTCAGAGGAGGTTGATACGGTGTTGGCCCGTTATCATTTCTCCTCTCCGCTCAGCGCTTCGAAGCCGGAGACAACGTCGAACAGTTCCTCGTCGATGCCACTCTGACGCAAACGATGGAATGTGCGGTTGAGCTTCTCCAGCAATTCGTCGATGTTTTTTTCGGCGCGTTGCATCGCTGCCAGGCGGCTTGCGTTCTCGCTCGCGAGGGATTCGGCGCACGCCCGGAAGAGCGAGACGAAAAGATATTCGCGGATAAGCGCGCGCAAGGTCGCGGTGCCGCCACCCATGACCTCGGGCAAGTTTGCCGTCGGCCAAGGAAGCTCGGCCAGCATGCGTCGCCAGCTTTCGTCCAGCGGCAGCAGTCTTTGACTCACGGGCGCATAGACCGCCCCGGACGAGGGGCGGTTGTAGAAGAGGTGGAGTTCGGTGACTTCACCCTGGCCGTGGCGCGTCTCGCTCTCCACGAGAATCTGCCCGACGAGTGGGGTGATGGCTTTGACGGAGTTCGGCACGGTGAAGAGTCCCACCAGTGGCAGGCGGGCGTCCTTCAAGCGCGCATAAACGCGCTCACCGACGGCCCAGACTTCGGGTTTGGCCGACAGAGCCGCCAGCGTCTTGACCGCATAATCGGCTACCACCTCATTAAACTGCCCCACCAGTCCCTGGTCGGAACCAAACACCACCGCGCCAATCGCACCGGCAAAGGTTTGTCTTTTCCGTTCTGCAATCAAGGGCGCGAGCCCGCTTTCCCGGAAGCATGCGCCCAACCCCAGCTCCACAGTGCGATAGTAGTCGGCCAACGCGCGCACAGATTCCTCGTATTGTCCGATGCTAGAGGCGGCCACGGCCTTCATCGTGCGGACGACGGATTGGAGGTCTCCGGCACTGTTGATCTTTCGGCGCAGGCTCGCCGTGGTGTCGCTCATGACTTCTCCTCGGGCTCAGACTTGGGCTTGGCCTCCTTATGGACTTCCGGCTTGGACTCGGGTTCAGGCTTGGGCTCGGGTTTGGCTTCCGGTTTGGCTTCCGGCTTGGGTTGGAAACGTGCGAGAGATTTGCGGGCGATTTCGATAATCGTTTCGCGATCTTCGTCGCTCAGTTTTTCGGCCGTATCCAATCGCTCGCGCACCTCCGCCGGTATACCCGCCGCCGCCTCGCGTAGCGCCTGCTCGGCGACCGTCATCTGGTCAAGGGGCACCCTATCGAAAAGTTCCGCGGTCAACGCCAGCAGCACAGCGATTTGCGCGGGCACGGGTACCGGGGCGAATTCCGGCTGCTTGAGGCAGGCGCGAATTCGCCGGCCGTGTTCGATGGTCTTGCGGGTGTCTTCGTCCAGGCGGGCTCCGAACCGGGAAAAGGTTTCGAGTTCCTCAAACTGCGCGTAAGCGAGCTTGAGGTCGCCCGCCACCGCGCGGTAGGCCGCGTTTTGCGCTTGACCGCCAACGCGCGAAACGGATTTTCCGACATCCACCGCGGGCAGCACTCCCAATTCGAATAGCGTCGGCGAAAGGTAGATCTGCCCATCCGTGATGGAAATCAAGTTGGTCGGGATATAGGCGGAAATGTCCTGCGCTTCGGTTTCGATGATGGGCAGCGCGGTGAGCGAGCCGCCGCCGAGTTCCTTACGCAAGTGCGTCGCACGTTCGAGCAGCCGCGAGTGGATATAAAAGATGTCGCCGGGAAACGCTTCTCGACCGGGCGGACGGCGCAGCAAGAGAGAGAGCTCGCGATAGGCGCGCGCGTGATGGGTGAGGTCGTCGTACACGATCAGCACATCCTGTCCCGCTTCCATGAAAGACTCCGCGATGCTAGTCGCGGCGTAAGGAGCGATGTAAGCGAGACCCGGCGGGTCGTTGCCCTCGGTCACGACGAGAACGGTGTAATCCATCGCGCCCTTTTCCCGCAAAGTTGCGACGGCCTTCGCCACGGCGGACGCGCGCTGACCGATGGCACAATAAACGCACAGCACGTGTTTGCCGCGCTGGTTGAGGATGGTGTCGATCGCAATGGCGGTCTTGCCCGTCTGGCGGTCGCCGAGAATCAACTGGCGCTGGCCGCGCCCCACGGGAATGAGCGCATCGATGACTATGAGGCCGGTCTGGAGAGGCACCGTGACGGGCGCGCGGTCCATGATGGGCGGGGCGCGGCGCTCGATGGGCAGGCGCTTGCTGGAGACCAGCGGCCCCTTTCCATCGAGCGGCCGGCCGAGCGGGTCGATGACGCGCCCCAGCAATCCATCGCCTACGGCCACGTCCATGACCCGGCCCGTGCGCTGGACTTCATCTCCCACGTGGAGATGCCAGCATTCGTCGAGCAGAACGACACCAATTTCGTGTTCGTCCACATTGAACGCAATGCCGAGCAGATCGCCGGGAAACGTGACCAATTCATCGAAGCCCACCCCGGGGAGACCGGACACCTTGGCGATGCCGGTTGCCACACTGGTGATCGTGCCCACCTCCCGTGGCGTCAGTTTCGGCGTGAATGCTTCTCGCACTTGGCTGATTCCGGCGAACGCGCTGTCGAAATCGTTCTGAAGGCTCTCAGGTTCCTGGTTCATTGGCTCTTTGTTCCGAGCTTGGGTTCTTCAGGTTCAGGCTTGGGCTCGGCCTCTTGGACTTCCGGCTTGGACTCGGGTTCAGCCTTGGGCTTGGCCTCTTGGACTGCCGGCTTTGACTCGGGTTCAGGTTCAGGCTTGGGCTTGGCCTCTTGGACTTCCGGCTTGGTCTCGAGTTTAGGCTCGGCTTTGGCTTCACGTTTGTCCTTCTCTTTCAGAAGTTCGTCGACACCCTTTTCCAGCGACGCCAGATAATCCGCGATGCTCCAAGCCACCTTTTGTCCATTCGTGGTGAGTTCAATGCCGCTGATCAGGTCTGGCGCAGTCTCGAACCGGACGCGGATTTCAGCCGAGAAGGTTTCGTTAAGCGCGTTTTGTATGGCCGCGCGTTGCTCCGAAGGCAGGTCAAACGTGCTGCGCACGACCGCCGGGTCAGAGGCTGTCTTAAGGGCCGCGCCGAGGCCTTCCCTCGCCTTGCCGTCCATCTCTCGCAAACGGCGAGTGAACACCTCGCCCAGGCGTTCTTCCAGACTCGTCGTGGCGAGATCCGTCAGCGCCTTTCGGGCGATGGCAAATACTTCCTGCTGTGTCCGGCGGCGGATGGCTTGATGTAAGGTATGTTCTTCGTTTCTCAACGCTTCCTGCCGTTTTGAACTCAAAGCCACGGCGGCCTTCCGCGCTTCGTCGAGGAGCCGCTGACGTTCGGCCTGCGCTTCGTCTGTCGCTTTGCTCAAGAGCGCGGCGCGCTGCTGGTCGAACTCCGCGTTCTTGTGCTGGAACTCGTCGTGCTCCTTTTGGGCTTCGGCTTTTTTCGCGTCGGCGTTCGCGAGTTCCGCGGCGATTCGCTTCTCCCGCTCATCGATGGCGTGGCGGATGGGCTTGTAAAGATAGCGCTTCATCAACCACACCAGGACGAGAAAGTTGAGTGCCTGCGCACCGACGGTGAACCAATCGATAAGCATGGGCTACTTTCCCGCGGTTTGGGCGATGGCGTGGTTCCAGAACGGGTTGGCGAAGATGAGAATCATCGAGACCACGAAACAGTAGATGGCGATGGACTCGATCATCGCCAGGCCAACGAACAAGGTCCGGGTGATAGTAGCGGAGGCATCAGGCTGCTGGGCCAACGAAGTCAGAGCCGTCGCGACCGCCCTCCCCTCCGCCAGCGCAGGCCCTATGGCCCCCAAACTTATAGTGATGCCGGCGATGACAATTGATGCCACCGCGATAATAGTCAGGCTATCCACAATGTCTCCTTTTGCTGTTGTAGATCATGATTTAATGTTTTGGCACTGGTTCAGGCTTGGGCTTACGGACCCTCGTGGCGGCCGCGATGTATACCGCTGCCAGGATGCTGAAGATGTAGGCCTGCACCATGCCGGTGAGTTGACCGAGCAGCGTCATGAAAATCGGAAAGAGGAAGGGCGTAATGGTGAGCAGGATGGCGATAATCATCGCTCCGCTCATCATATTGCCGAACAAACGGACAGCCAGGGCCAGCGTGCGCGAAAGTTCGCTGATGATATTAAATGGCAGCATGATGAACGTCGGCTTCGCATAGGACTTGAGGTAGTTGCCCACCCCTTGTTCCTCGATGCCGAAGAACGGCACGGCCACAAACACGCACAGCGCGAGTGCCGCCGTGGTCGAAAGCGAGCCAGTCGGCGGCTGGTACCCGGGAATGACAGTGCAGAGGCTGGCTGTCGCGATAAATAGAAAAAGCGTGCCCAGAAAGCCGAGATATTTCTGCGGCTCACTCAGGCCTACCTCTTCGATCTGTTTCTCGATGCCGGTGACGACGATTTCGAGAAGGTTTTGCCACGGAGAGCGTTCCAGGCCGATGGAAAGTTTGCGCGTGATGAGCCTTGAACCGACGGCCAGTACGAGCATCAGCCCCCACGTGAACACAATGGTGCCATTGAGTTTGAGAAACCCGTGTTGCCAGAAGATCATCTCATCGGGACTAAGGCGCATGACTGGCCTCCTGTGTCCAGTAAGTTGGCTTTTCCACCGCTCGGGTGAGCCGTGTCACGATAACGCGTGCCATGACAAATCCAAGCAGGCAGACCAGCAGCCTCTCCCAATGACCGTGCGCGACAAAATAGAAACCAGCCAGGACGACGGTCATTCGCAGCAACCCGCTGCCGAAAAACCAAAGCGCCGGTTGTTTGGCCGAAACGCACTTGCGAACCGTCCACCAAAGGCCGCCGAAGAATATCGCACCGAGCACAACGCCCGCTATCAGAGCCAGCACCAGACTCAAAGGTTCATTCATCGTTGTCGTGTTCCTCTCCCATTTCCTCGTCTTCCTTACTCACCCAACGCCAGGCATTCAAACAGCCGATGACGAGACCGGCAACCAGCAGCGCCAACGTCCAGGAATGCTTGCCCGGATGGCGATTGTCCAGCCAGATACCGAGCGCCGCGCCGAGCAGCGTCGGAACCACCACCGACCAGCCGATAAGCCCCATCATGCCCAAGCCAAGCCAGACGCCCTGCGTAGGGTTACGCCGCGCCTTGAGCTTTCGCGCTGCCTTCACGCCCACCTCCCGGCTGAACGCAGTCCCGTCCGCCGCGCTCTTGATTTCCGATTTCTCAGTCATGATGAAACTCGGCTAAGCGGCGGATAAGATCGCTCTCCATGATCGCCATCACCGAACGGACGTTCTGCTCCCGTTGAGTCAGGTTTAGAAACTCCTTCTTCACAGCCTCATGTAGCTGGGCGAGGTCCGTGCCGCCAATTGCGTTGCGCACCGAGACGACCACGTTTAAGC
>Ga0187888_1000428_pt1 | contig 45754 bp, 44 predicted proteins | sample June2016WEW_7_40_FD_132987 | JGI IMG/M metagenome (GOLD analysis project Ga0187888, IMG submission 132987) | Peatland microbial communities from SPRUCE experiment site at the Marcell Experimental Forest, Minnesota, USA - June2016WEW_7_40 | ecosystem: Environmental > Terrestrial > Soil > Wetlands...
CGATTTTTTGAAGGGGTGCTTGCAGCGCATCGAGGAACAGCGGATGCTGCAGGCGTTGACTGGAAAGCCGCGGTCTACCGGAAGGCCCAAGAAGAAATGAAGGCCAACCGGGGACTGACTATCGAGCGGATGGTGAAGTTGGGCCGGGTTTCCCGGTCCGGCTTCTACCGGTTCCAGGGTGCCAAGCCGAGTCCGAATCGCGACCTGGAACTGCGTGACGCGATTCAACGGATCGCAGTGGAATGGCCCAGCTACGGGCGTCCACGCATCACCGCCGAACTGCGGCATCGGGGATGGCGGGTGAATCCGAAACGGGTCTACCGGCTGATGCGCGAGGACAATCTGCTGTGCGTGCAGCGGCGGAAATTCGTGGTCACGACGGACTCCAACCACGGGCGCAAAGTCTATCCAAACCTGGGGCGGAACATGATCCTGACCGCGACCGATCAGCTCTGGCGGGCCGATATTACATTCGCCTGCGCGATGAGTTCGTGTTCCTGGCGGTGATTCTGGACCCCTACTCACGTCGCGTGATTGGCTGGGCGCTGGATCGCACGCTGGAAGACGAGTTGCCGTTGGCCGCGCTTCGCATGGCGCTGTCTCACCGGGCCGTGCAGCCAGGCTTGGTGCATCACTCCGATCGCGGCAGCCAATACGCCAGCAACGATTACACGGATCTGTTGAAGGCGAATCGCCTCCAGGTCAGCATGTCGCGCAAAGGGAATCCTTGGGACAACGCAGCCTGTGAATCGTTCATGAAAACGCTGAAGTACGAGGAGGTCCTTCGTAACGAATACCGGGACTTGGCTCAGGCGCGTGCTTCGATCCGCGAGTTTCTGGAAAAGATCTACAACCAGAAGCGGCTGCACTCGGCGCTCGGCTACCTGCCACCGGCCGAGTTCGAACGAAACCTGCTCGCCAACAACAAGGATGCCGCTTCGCGGCAGCTTCCTTTATGAGTTTTCTGAGGCATTCGGAAATCGATCGTCCGATGGGGGTTTCTTTCTGGCCAAGTTGGGGGGCGACTACGGCTGCCGCCCCCACCCATCGTCTCGATGAGTTTCCAGCTGGCTATTCCTTGGCGGGTTGCGCTCCCGCAGAGCCCGCCTCCGCTTCACCAGCCGGGCACCAGTATGCGGTACAGTCGTTTTGCCGGTCGAGAATTTTTCAGCGAACGGCCAACAGTGTCTTAACTGTTTGTGTCAGCCCAGGGGGCAAGATCAATGCAAGTGCTTGTGCATAGGGCGCTATAATCGCAAGAACATTTGCTGTGTCGCCCCAGAATACAGAAACTAGTTCGCTAGAGGAACGAAAGTTCAGAAGTGAACGCTTGGCGCCTGCCCAGGAGCTGCGGCTCAAGCAGCGCGAAATCGCAGCACGAGAGCGTGAAGTCGCAGCGAAAGAAGCCGAACTGAACAGATCTCGCTGGTTGAACCCCACCGTCATTGCGATCTTTGCCGCAGCGGCTGGCCTAGTGGGCAACATCTTCGTGGCACGGACCAACAACAACAACAACTCGCAAATGCTCGAACGAGTCCGCTCGCAATCGAACCTCGTAATGGAAGCGATCAAGACTGGAAATACGGATTCACCCAACCGGTAGCGTGCCGCCAGTCAGCGGCCGATCGCGGAACCGTCCTAGATCCGGAATTCCGGATCTTCGCATTACCAGGGCTACTGGAATCGCGCAAGGCGCCGTTCGATCCTTCCGTTGTTCCCTCAGGCGCTTTGCTAGAGGCTCTTACCAGACGAACGGGATCAAGCCTTTGACCTGTTTCCGGTATTGGTCATACTCGGCGCCAAACTGTTCCATCAGAAAGGCTTCTTCCAGACGGGATTTGTAGGTCCATGCAATCAGGATGAGGACAAAGGCAAGCAGTTCGTGTAATTGGCCATAGACGAACGCGGTGCCAAGAGCGGCCAGCATGAACCCCGAGTAAATGGGGTGGCGCACGATAGCGTAAGGGCCGGTGCGGATGACTTGGTGATCGCGCTTCAGTTCTACCTGCGCGCTCCAATTGCCGCCCAGGTAGAATCGGCCCCAAAGTGCGAGAGCGAGTCCGGCGACTGTGAGCGCGAGACCAGTGTAGATTATGGGCTGGCTCATGGGTACGAAGCGGGTGGCGAGGACTCCCGGAATGCGCCGGTCCAATAGCAGCCACCAGGACAGGCCGATGACCCAGACGGAGAGGCGGGATTGCCAGTCGGAGCTGGAACCGATGGTTTGTTTGGTGACGATGGATCCGATGGCCCATACGATGAAAGTTGCGATCCAGAGCCAGGTGACTATTCCGAAGATGCCGGCTGTGGTTTGCATGGGGTGTTTCGTGATTATATGCGGAAGTGGGTTTGGTTGATTTCCGGCGGAGGATGTCGACCCGGCCGGCGGGGACTGGGCCGCAAGAGTGATCGAAGAACGCTGGTCGCCGATGCGCCATCACACTGCAATACCCGCTCGCGGCAAATCTGCGCCGCAGCGCGCGCTGGCTCGAACTATCGAAGTTCATGAATTTGCCGGACTGAGGCTGGAGCCGCCCGCGGCCACTCCGTCGCAGGAGCCAAGAACTGTACGAGGCAGGCTTAAAACGGCCTGACTAAACACTCCGGCTCTTTTCTTTTGTCGACGCGGCACCAAGCTTTTGACGCTTCTCCTTCTCGTTGTCGTTAGCAAGTGAATCTGTCCGCTTTTGTTAGCACATGATCTGTCCGGTTTCGTCACGCAGCCCTCGTCCCCGGTTTTGACTTTTTAGGTTTGGGAATAAGAACCGCAGTAGGCGCGGTGGGAAAGTGGGAATCTCGCGTCGTTGGCGAGATTTCCAAGGAGCGGTGGGAGCGGTGGGAGCGGTGGGAAACCTGTTTTGGTTTTCCAGCGCTTCCATGGCTCCGCCTTTTCCACGGCGCTCGGGTTTCGGTAATGGATCTCCGTTGCGGTCATAACGGCCCACCACGTGTGGCCCATACCGGACCGAAATCGTTTCGTCCAAGTGCTCATGAATGGTCACCGTGCATCCGGCCAACGAGTGCCGCCAGCGCGTCTGGTCCAGTTGCCAGATCTGGTGTTGCAGAGTGAACGTGTTGTCTTTCGCCACGCTGCGCTCGGTTTGAATCGTAAAGACCCAGTCCAGGTCCGAGCGTGTGGGGCGTCGAAAAGCGCTCCCCTTCTCGGCCGCCGCCACCGCGAACTGAGCATTGAACTTCGCCACGTAGTGTTCCCTCAGAAACTGGTTGGCTTCTTCTGGCGTGCCAATGCCGGCCAATCGCAACTCCTGCGGCAGACGTCCTTGCCAGGTCCCGAAGCTCCGCTCACTGCGGCCGCGCGCTTGCGGCGAATACGCTGGAATCATCTGAATGCCCAGCTCTTTCAGCGCCCGGCCGACCTGCGTCAAACGATACTTGTCCACCGGCTCTCCAGCCTTCGGGGTCACAAAGAAATGACTTGCCCTATCGCTATACAGGGCGCAGAACAGGCCCTGTTGCTCGATGACGGCGCGCAGGCCCGCCATTACTGTCCGCGTCGATTCTTCCTGCACCAACTGCGCGTAGTAGATCTCGCTGGTGGCGTCATCCAGAATCACAATCAGGTCGTACCAGCGGTCGTCATTGAGCCAGCGGTGCGTGCTGCCGTCAATGTGTAGCAGCATGCCCGGTAGGGGTCTCCGCTCCCGCCGCCGACGATGCGGCCCGCGACGTTTTCGCCGCTGCACCAGCCCCGCTCCTTGCAATGCTTGCTTGACCCACGTATAGCTCAGCTGGATCGAATGCTCTTCCGTCAGCTTTTCGTGGAAGTGCTGCACACTTAGGTCGAAGTACCGTTCCTGGTACAGCCGCAGCACTTCTTCGCACGTCTTCATCGGCACTCGCCGTTGGCTCCGCTTGCCTTTCCTGCGATCGGTCAAGCCATCGTAGCCGTGTTTTTCCAGTCGCTCGCGCCAGCGCCGCATCGTCCGGTCAGTTACTCCCACGATCTCGGCCGCTTCCCACCAATGCATCTTGCCCGCCATGGCTTTCAGCAATACGTCTTGCAACTTCATCATCCGCTCCACTTCCGCGGCCGAGTATCGCTGGTTGGGGTTCACCCTCCAGCTTCCTCTGCCGCCGGTCAAAGCGGACAGATCATGTGCTAATTAGACCGGACACATCATAAGCTAACGACAGACCGTTTGAAATATGACGATCACTCGACCCAAGGCATGGTACCCTTCCTTGGATCTGCCGGAAGACGTTCTATGAGCCGTGACGAAACGATGGGTGCCTCTGTTTTGATGTCCCAGGTAAATCCCGCCGATAGCAGCGGGCTCATGTCGGCAGCGAACTCCGCGTCATACAGCTTGCCCGCGATGTTTTGGTCGAACTGAGCACGGGTGCCGGTTAATCGTGCCGGCTCATATATTCAGAAAACGCCGCAACGATACGGTCAGGATGTCGAGCGTTGTGGCCTCTTGACGTTGAGCACAATGAGAGCTAAACAGCTTGTGTGAATCGCATGATGGTGCCTTACAAAAACAAGTTCTGCACAGCTCCTGCATAGGCCAATACCATCGATAATTTACTATTTAGATCAAAATACTTACTACAGTTACAGTCTCCCAAAGGCATACGACAAGGACTAAAATCACTTCCGTGCACTCATGAAGAGAGCGCAGATTTATCTTCGCTATCCTCGTCAGCCAGCGGTTCTACACTGTGGCCTGCATCCAGAACTTGAGCTGCGCTGTTTTGATATTCCCTTTGTTGTCGAAATATCTATTCAGCCACTCGTCTGCGGTTGATTGCAGGTAGGAGCTGTCGCTCTTCACGTAGGAGTCGTCACTCCGCTTGCCCTTCTTTAAGGTCCAGCGCCACGCGAAATGGTCGTAAACATCGAGCACGTGGGTAGCATAGGCCGTCGCCAGCTTCTTGTTACCCCGAATCATCACCAGGTTCTCATCGTTGTTGTAGGACGCTTGATAACCGAGATTATGGCTTCCGGTGATGACGACGCAGTCGTCGTCTGAAAACGGGTCGATGACCACAATCTTGTCGTGCGTGATAGCGAAGCCGGCCTTCAAAAGCTCCGCCACCCAGCCTTTGGGGGCGTCCGCTTTATCGAGGGCTTGGGCGGCGATGACCCGCGGGTCCTGCTTGATGGGCACCTTGGGTGGCTTCGGCTGACCCTTGACGGCCCGCGTCTTTTTCGGGGGAGAGCTGCCGCGAAGCGAGTAGTAGAACTCGCCCGCCGCGTCCGGCGACGTCACGCAGCCACGCACAAACAAGTCCTTGTTGGCACGCTGCGCCGCAGCGGCGAAGTCGGTAATGCTGGGCGTACCCGGAATGAACGCCAGAAACAGCACGGCATGTTTTGCGGCGTTGACGCGGCCAGAAAGATCATTCATGTCGACGGGCTCTTCTTCACCCGTTCTCTTTTTTGGTCGTTGCTTGGGCGTGTCCGGAGAGAAATAGCTGGTCAAAGCACTCGGCGTCGTGGCATCGTCTTTAGGCACCGTCTTGTCCAGGGTGAATCGCTTGCCCGCGCTATTGAAGGAACGCAGGGCGGGCGCTTGGAACGATTTCTTGTTCTGCTCGTGGGCCTCCTGGTCGGCCTTCAGCGCATTCCAGTAATCCAGGTAGCGCCTGGCCACGAGTGGATCTTCAATCACGAGCGCGTTGTTGGTCTGCGCGCAGAGGCCGGTCGCGGTCCAGTTGGTAGAGCCGGTAAGGACAGCTTGAGCCCGCTTGCGGCCGTCGACATAGATCAAGAGCTTGTTGTGCACGATATGCGAGCTTGGAGGCAGTCGATAGAGTGAGCCCTTCGGCGTCGAAGCGGAGATGCTCTTCCAGGCGCCCTTGTTTTCCTCAACCGGAGCTCCTTTCCTTTTATTCGGCGTCTCCGTCGCAGCCGCGTCCACCGTCTTTTCCTTTGTGACAACATCAGCCAGCACAATGTCCAGTTTGGTCCCCAGCGCCACCAGCGACTTCACCAGTTCTACGTCCGTAAGTTCGTATAGCGCCGCATAAATGTGTCCGGAGTTCTGCGCGCGCTTGAGAAAGCCGGTGACGGTGCCAGCCAGTTGCCCGGTCAGGTCCTTCCGCAGCTGGTTACCTTGGGTGCCAATCATCTTCTTGAATCGGTCAAGATTGAAATTCTCTTTCAGGGCCTTCGCCGTGTGTTGTGTCGAAATCAATCCTCGATTGAAGGTAGCCGAGAGGCTTGGTGAGCACCGCGACGTGAGTTCCACCTCGTTTGTCGTCAGCAGCGGCAGAGAACTCATCGGTTCAAGATGGCCGGGAGCGCCTTCCAGCGGAACAATTTGTAGCGGAAGATACCCTTTGCATGCGCGGCCTCTAGCGCGGCCGCAATCTGTAGAGCCACCCGCACCGCTTCCAAATCCGGCAACGGCCCGATCAGGGGTTTGCCTTCGATGTACTCCAACACCAGGTAATCCGGCCCGACATCGTAGATCTGGCAAATGTGCGGGTGATTCAGCGCCGCAATCGCGCGGGCTTCCTGCTGAAAACGGGCTCCATGCTCGCCTTTGAGCCGCTTGATGGCGACGATGCGATCCAGCCGCCTGTCGCAGGCCTTCCACACCTCGCCCATGCCTCCCTCGCCGATGGACGAGAGGATTTCGTAGGGGCCGAGTCTCGCGCCTGTTGCAAGCGTCATTTTCTCAGCCCCGCTTGCCAGTTCGAGACCACCGTCAGAGGCTTAACAATCCCAGTGTTCGCTCCCGGAGGAGCGAGCATCAAAAAACGCTGCCCGTCGGAGGAAACGTCGAAGGTCGGCGGGCCGTTCCAAACAAACAAAAGATGAGGAGCATCGATGTCCACCCGGCCTGGCGACGCGTGGATGCCCGCGGCCATTACGTTGCCAAGCGCGTCGGCCCTGTAAAACAGCTCCTTGCCGTCAGCGCGCCAGCGCGGATTGACGCCGCCGCCGGTGGATACCTGCCACTTGCCGCCGGAGGAAGGAAAGGCCTGAATGTAAACTTCCGGTTGGCCCGACTCGTCCGAGTCGTACGCGACCCATTTTCCGTCCGGCGAAAATACGCCGTTTTCTTCTTCAAAGGCGGTCTGGAGAAATGGAAGCGGGTTGCGTTGCGCACCCGCCGGGCCGTCGAGCGGCAGCGCCATTAAATCCCAACCGGTCTTGGGATTCCGCTCCTGATAGAGCAGGTATCGCCCATCGCGGCTCCAGTCCAACATCGCCTTTGCCCCTTTGGCCAGGAGTTCTTCCGAGCCTCCGCTGGCATCCTTCCGGTAGATGTTTCCAGATCCGTCCCGAATGGCACTAAACGCGATATACCTCCCGTCTGGAGACCAGACCGGAAGGTCGCTGCCGCCGCCGAAGGTCAAACGGCTCATGATATTCCGGCTGAATTCGTAAACCCAGATATCCTGATTTTTCGAAACAGTTCGCGCCACCGCCACTCGGCGACCATCCGGCGAGAGCTTGGGCCACTCGTATACATCCTCCGGCCCGAAGGCCTCGCGCTGTTTGCCATCCCGGCTCACCCAGGTCATTCGAAAAGCTTGACCGCTTCCGCTAGAGTACGCGAGTAAACCGGTATCGGAAGTCCAGAAAGCCGCTCGCCGAAGGCCGGTCCCTATGGCCGCTGACTCCACCGAATCGGCCACAGAAACGGGATTTCCTTCGATGTGCAGGCTGCCCGGGTCGAAGCGCTGGGCCACAAGGGTGTCCTGCCGCATCCACAGCAGATAGCCCGGCGATCCGGCGAAAGGCGGGGCGTATGCCGGCTTTGTGTCCGCTCCCGCGACGATCTTCAACGGCGAAGTGGCTTCACCGTTAGCTCCGCCAAGCCTCGCCGCATAGATCCCCTGAACCTCGGAATTCGGGCTCCGGATCAGGTATAAAAAACTTCGTCCATCCGGGAGAAACTGGGGAAAGAGATGGCCGTTCTCAACCCGCGCCGGGTCCAACGATGTGACGGGAGTTGCGGCTCCGCCCGTAGGCGGAACGCGCCAGAGCGCGCCGCCGTCGGAAAACAGAATCACGCCGTCGCGGCTCCACGACGCGCCCTGGTAATTGGGGCTGGCGTCGCACAAGGTTTGCGGCAGGCCTCCCTGGATATCGATCCGCTTTAACTTGTTCTCCGCCACGAAACCGATCGACTTTCCGTCCGGGGACCAAAAGACCCCGTTGCCCCCTTCCGTTCCAGGCAACTGGCGGGCTTCGAGAGAATCGATCGGCCGCAACCACAGCGAAACGCCGGAGGACTCGCTTGCGGCGCCAAACACCACGAAGCGGCCGTCGGGAGAAACCGCTCGAGAGAAGAACTGGGAAACGAACACTTGCTGAGGCGGAGGGTCGATGGTGAACCGCATCGATTGCATTACCGGCGCGGGCTTGGGCCACATCGTCCATCCGACGATTCCCAGAGTCACAAGCGCCAGGACCGCCGCAACCGTCCACGGCATCCAGCTTCGCGCCGCGCGAGACTCCGGTGGGCGGCGGCCCTCCGTGGTCTCCAGGTTTTCCAGCGCCCACTTCAGATCCGACGCTGATTGCCAGCGGCGGTCGGGGTCCTTCTCCAGACAGCGCTTGAGCAAGCGATCCAATGCCGCGGGTGCGACGTCGGCGATCGAGGGCGCGGGACGTTCCAGAATCGCCGCGATTACGCTCGCAGCGCTGGTGCCGTCGAACGCACGTTTGCCCGTGAGCATCTCATAGAGCACGCAACCGAAGCTGAAGATGTCGCTGCGCGCGTCGGCTTCCTGCCCCTGCAACTGCTCGGGCGACATGTAACTGAGAGTGCCCAGGATCTGGCCCTTCATGGTCAGAGCCCTGGTGACGGTCTCTTCAGCAACCGGCACCGGCTTGTCAATCTTCGCCAGCCCGAAATCCAATAGCTTCACTCCCGTCTTCGTCACCAGGATGTTCGCGGGTTTAAGATCGCGATGGACGATCCCCTTGGTGTGGGCGGCATCGAGCGCATCGCAGATTTGCGCGGCATATTCCAGCGCCTTGTCGAGCGGCAACGGACCTTTGAGCGGCTGGCCCTCGACATATTCAAAGACCAGATAGTTCGGCCCGACATCGTAGAGCTGGCAAATGCGCGAATGATTCAATGCGGCCACGGCGTGCGCTTCGCGTTCGAAGCGCTCGCTGAATTCGGTTTTCGAAACCTTGATGGCGACGATCCGGTCCAGGCGAGTGTCGCGTGCTTTGTAGACTTCACCCATGCCGCCGGCGCCAATCGGCGCAAGCACTTCATGAGGCCCGAGTTTATCGCCAATGGCTAGTGGCACGTAGTGTGAACGATTTTACTCCATCCCCAGGCTCGAGTCCTAAGTCTTTTGCGCCTCCGGCAGCTTCATCATCGCCGCAATCGCGGGCCAGCGCGAACTCTCGCGAAGCGGCTTGAACAAAGCGCCAGCGTTCAATACCAGCAGAACAATGTCATGCTGCTCCACGGCTTTCTCGTAATTGTCGGCCGCCGCATCGATTTCTAAAGCGAAAAGGTGATACACCGCCATCCCACCGGGTCCGGCAGTATCCAGAAGTTCTCGCGGTACCGGCTCTCCCGACAGTCTGAGAACGGATGCCAGAACTCCAGCCGCATGTGAGAGCCACGGCGCGAGGCGGTGGGCGCTTTCGGCCGCCTGACGTGCATCCTCCAGCCTTCCGAGGCATAGATAGGCGATGCTCATCCATAGATAAGCAAGCCAGCCATGCTCGTTGATGTCGAGTGCCTTGCGCGCCTCGGCGATCGCCTGTTCGTGCCGGCCGAGGTTGGAGAGAATCACTGCCAGCATGGAGCGCCAGAGGAAACTGAGCGGATCCTTCTCGATTGCGTACTCCATCTCCGTCCTTGCCTCTTCGAGACGGCCGAGCGGCGCGAGACAGAACATCGCGTACCGGGCATGAGTGTCGGCGGGGAGCGATTCAGAAGCCATCGCTCTCCGGAAATGTTCCGTGGCTTTCTTCCAATCAAAATCGTAAAGCGCGGAAACAGCGCCCAAAACAACGTTGCATTGAGGCTCCTCGGGGTCGAGATGGAAGGCCTTGCCGGCCTGCTGCTTTGCGAGCGTCATGTCTTCGGTAACCGAGCCCAACCCCCACGCGGATGACACCAGGTAGAACACCCCTAGTTCGGCGTGCGCGCGCGCATATCGCGGATCCAACTCCACCGCCTGCTCCAGGAAGACTTTCGCCGCTCGATGCGCTTCAGGTGTATTCCGCTGCAGATGATACCGGCCTTTGAGCAGCGCTTCATAAGCTGGGAGACTTGGCTTGTACGCTTTGCTAAGCCGGCCAGCGAACAGCTTTACCCGAAGCGCCCCGGCGATCGCCCCTGCGATCTCATCCTGAACCGCGAACAGATCTTCAATTCGACGGTCGTACCGTTCCGACCAGAGATGTGTACCTTCATTGGCTTCGATCAACTGGGCCGTCACCCGGATTCGATTGCCGGACCTGCGAACGCTTCCCTCCAGCACACTCCGGACGCGCAGGGCCTCGGCGATTTTCGTGATGTCCTGCTCTTTTCCACGAAACGCGAAGGACGAGGTGCGGGCGATCACTTTCAATCCCTGGACCTGCGCGAGGGCGTTGAGGATTTCTTCTGCAAGTCCGTCGCTGAAGTACTCATTCTCCTTATCCGCGCTCATGTTGACGAACGGCAGGACCGCGATTGACGGCTGTTGCTCGGTAGCGTTATGCCCGCACTGTTTGAGCGCGGCCGTAATCTCGTGGACGGATTGGTAACGATCCTCCGGCGCTTTTCGCAGACACCGCATGACTACGCGCTCCAGATCCGGAGCTGTCCGCAGCGCTGGGGCATCATCCCGTAGCACAGCGCCCAAACTGTCGAACGGCCGTTGGCCCGCGATCAGCTCATATAGCACCGCGCCGAAGCTGAACACATCCGACCGCGCATCCAGAACGTCGCCCTCGGCCTGCTCCGGCGACATATATAGAGGTGTTCCCGAAACTGCGATGGATTGTGTGGCGTCCCCATCGCGAAGCAGTTTCGCGAGGCCGAAATCGAGGAGCTTGGCTACGCCCTTGGAGGTCAGCAGAATGTTCGCAGGCTTAAGGTCGCGATGGAGAATACCAGCGGCGTGTGCTTCTTCGAGCGCTCCGGCAATCTGGAGGGCCAGTTCGGTTACTTCCTTGGCCGGCAGGGGTCCGGGGAGTGGTCTGCCTTCGACGTACTCCATTACCAAGTAATCCGGACCCACGTCGTAGATCTGGCAAATGTGGGGATGGTTCAGCGCGGCGATCGCGCGCGCCTCCTGCTGGAATCGCGCACCATGCTCGCCCTTCAATCTCTTGATGGCGATGAAGCGGTCCAGACGAGTGTCGCGGGCCTTGTAAACTTCGCCCATGCCGCCTTCGCCGATAAGAGAGAGGATTTCGTAAGGTCCAAGGCGGTCACCAACGGAAAGGGGCATAGCGGTGAAGTCAGTTTACCCGATCACGGCGCTCAGAAAGTACGTATGCCAGTTTCTGTTGTAACCGATGGCAGGATCGTTCGAGCAAAGCTTCAAGATCCACTCACGCTCCTTACGGCGAATAAGATTTCACAGCCATTGCTCGGAACTCCTCACACGCGTGAGTAAATGTCGACGCAGCCATTATTGCACTACTCAACCTTCCGCCCCCGATCACACTCCGCCTTTTTCGTAAGAACTGTCTCAATCCGTTTGGTTACCGGGCGACTTCCGAGTGGCCCACAATCCGGGCACAAACCGGAGAACCTAGGTCAAACTAATCTTATTCGAGCTCCCTGTGGAATTTCCCGCGACGATTACCGCGCTCGGATATCGGGAGCTGAATATCCGCTGGAGGTGGCGGCGGGTTGGGAGTCCGAGCTCAATATCCGCCTTTCATTGTTCAGCTGACCGACGAGGGCGAAGCGAGCGCACCGTTTAGTTGTAGGATTCAGATCCCGCTCAAATCTGGCGGACGATCTGCGTCGTGTACCAAAAGTTGGGCATCATGTTCGTGTATCCAACTGATCGCTTTGGGCAAACTGTGTAATCGCAAATCCCGCTGGTTCGCCGCCAGCCCATCAAATAAGTGCAGAGGCCTGTTTGCCTTCCAGGAGTACTTCTGCACGCGCCGAGTACGCGGCTTTCGCACGTTCTCATAGGCCAACAGACCTTCGACGACGGATTCCGCAGGCGGATTGGCGATGATGGCCGCGAGCGTGATGGCATCCTCAATGGTCTGATTAGCGCCTTGGCCCTGGTGCGGGAGCATGCCATGCGCGGCGTCTCCGATGAGAACGATCGGGCCATTGCTCCAACGGCGAAGAGGACGGACGGCGAACATTCCCCAACCTTCTCGCTGTGCTAATGCCTGACACAATTCCGTCGCTGCCGGATGCCAATCGGCAAACCTGCCAACTATATCCTCGCCGAAGACATCGTCCCGCCAGCGTTCGTCATTGGGCCAGCGTTGCGGCCCCTCCACGACCGCCAGGATATTGATAAATTCGGCGTTGTTTCCTATGCCGTAGTGAAGAATGTGGGCCCCGGGGCCCACCCAAAACTGTATGGCTCCCGGATCGGGCAATGCAGGCAGCCGCTCACGTGCCACCAGACCGCGGAAACCGGTGGTGCCTGCGAAGATCGTGTCGTCTCCACCGGTAATGTGCCTGCGGACGACGGACCGAATGCCGTCGGCTCCCACTACCAGGCTCGCCCGCTCCGTCGCCCCGTTTGAGAATTCCAGGTGGACATGGTTCGACTCCGGCCGCAAATCGGTGAGACGGTGCCCGAAACGTATACACTCCAAATCGCACGCTTTGAGCAGAATCTGTTGCAGGTCCCTCCGGTGAACTCCGTAATATGGCGCACCGAATTCTTCCCGATAAACTCCGCCGTTCCCTACTGGATGCGCCCATAGGCGGCGTGCATCGTTCCACCTCCGAAATATCAACTCGCTAGGCTCGGTCGAAACAGCCGCCAGGTCTGGCCCCAGACCGAAGCCGATCAATAATCTGGTTGCGTTGGCCGATAGAGCGACGGCCGCCCCGATTTCTGTCAACTCCGGCGCTTGCTCGAAAATGATGGAGTCTATTCGGCGAGCACGCAGCGCAATCTGGAGCGTCAGACCACCGATGCCTGCGCCTATGATGCAGATCCGATCCACGCTCTGCTGGGACGAATTCATGCGTAGCTTTCTTTGTCCTTAAGGTCTGCACTATTTTGCCACTTTATGTCGGCAGCAACCAGTGTACCGGGAATAACGGGAAGCACAGCTAATGGTAGGCCAGCCGCGAGTCCGGCGATTACAGACTCCGAGGTTTCTTCAGCGGGGCGTGGGCGGCGCTGTCAAAAAAGAACGCCGCCGGTCAAAGCGGACAGATCATGTGCTAATTAGACCGGACACATCATAAGCTAACGACAGGCCCTCGGTCAGGATCGCTCGAATGAGCAGCAGATGTGATATATTCGGTGCGCCAAGGCTATATCGGCGCTCGCTGAATTAACGCGCCAGTGGGAGCCGTGATCAACCTGTGCGCGAACCAGGGAGGTAAGCAATGAAACTTCCTATCGTCGAATTGGGATTGGCGGCAGTCATTGCCCTCGCGCTTAGGGGCGCGACACTTGCTCAAAACGTACCGGAGCAATTCGTCGTTAGCGGCAAAGCCGCCGAAAAGATTCAGGATTTCACCACGATCAACCTGGCTACCGCGGAGCGCATAGCCGATGTCTGTGAGAAGGCCGCCACCGCCCAAGGCGTGCAGATCAGCATCATGGTGCTCGATAAAGAGGGCAACCATGTGTACATGGATCGCATGGACGGTCAGGGCTACCTCAATATCACTACGGCCGATATGAAGGCACGCACCGCGCTGCTGGGACGAGAGCCCAGCAAGAATCGAATGAATCGCGTGATCGAGGATCCGACTCAGGAGTTACAGCAAATTCAACTCGGCATGTTTGCCAATTCCGGCGGGCTTCCCATTGTCGTCGACAAACAGTTGATCGGCGCCGTCGGCGTGGGCGGTTCCGCGCCACACCCGCCCGTGTGGAGCGACGAAATTTGCGCGCACAAGGCGCTGACCGAAGTGATCGGGCCATCGGTCGCTCCGCTGGGCGAAGACCTTCCGCCTCGCCAGAACCCCAATCCGAGCAACGTGCCGGTTCCACGCTTTGCCGCCGCTGCGCCGCCTAAATCGAGTTTGCCAGCGGAGTTCGTGGTGGGCGGAAAGGGTGCGAGCAACGTGTTTGACGGCAATCAGATTTCGCTCACGGCAGCGAAAAAGATCGCCCGTACCTGTCGCGACTGGGCAGCGTCAAGGGGTGGCACTATGTCGCTCTACATCCTCGACAATGCCGGCGAGTTCGTGCACATGGAGCGGATGGACGGTCAAGTCTACACGAATATGCGGACCGCGCTGTTAAAGGCGCAGACGGCGTTGAAGACGCGCCAGCCCACTTCCATCAACGCGGCTCAGCTCAAGAACAATCCGGGCGGCATCCCGCGTTCCACCGCCTTTTTTAACTTGTTCACGAACTCGGGCGGCATCCCGATCGTCGTCGACGGGCAGATGATCGGCGCCGTCGGCGTCGGCGGCGGCGCGGGGGGCGGCGATGAGAATTGCGCCATCGAAGGGCTGAAGGCGACGTTCGGCGATCACGTCACGCTGCCGGTCTATCCCACCGCGGCCGGAGCCAGTCGCTAGGGCTGGCCCCCAATATTCCCTCCTGGTAATGAAAGGTCCAGAAGCGTATGCCTAAGAAACAGCTGGGCTCCGTCAGCCGCAGAGATTTCTTCAAGAAAGGCGCGGTCGTTGGCGCCGGCGCAACCACTCTAGCCGGACAAGCCGCACAGCCCAGGCGTGGCCAGATTCAGTTTGGCAGCGTTGCGGATGTCGTTATCGTCGGGGCGGGAGCCTCAGGACTGCCTGCCGCCATCATGGCGCGCGACCAGGGCGCATCTGTGATCGTCATCGATGCCAACCACGACATCGGGGGACATGCCATGGTAAGCGGCGGACGAGTTCCTCTCGGCGGGGGGACGAGCTGGCAGAAGAAATATGGCATCACCGATTCAGCCGACCAAGTCTACTTCGACCACACCAGCGTCAAGACCCCCGAGTTCCGCTTCGGCGATCGGGACTTGATCCGAGTCTGGGCTGACGAAAACGCTCCGACCTTTGAATTTCTGCTTGAAAACGGAGTGTTATTTAACGACCGTCCACCAACCATCGTGAACGGTGGCTCGGTCCCGCGACTCTTTATCGCGATACCATATTCCGACAATCTGAACGAAACCATCAACGGAAGTCCTGGCTCTGGAATTGTGAGGCATCTGGAAGCCAGTGCTCGGGCCAAGGGCGTCACCTTTCTCCTGCGCCACAAACTGACCAACATCATCCGCGAGAGTCCCACCTCGGGACGAGTTCAGGGCATCACAGCAACCTCCGGCGGCAAAGACGTGAACATCCAGGCGCGCCGCGGCGTGGTCATCGCCACCGGCGGTCATACGGCCAACGTAGACTTCCGCAGAATGTTCGATCCACGACTTACCGAGGAATACCAAACCGCCGGTGAACCTTGGACCCGGCAAAACGCGGATGGAGAGCTTTTAGGCATGGCTCTCGGGGCGTCGCTATGGGCGACCTCGAATGTTGCCAACGAATACGGCCGGGCGATCACAAAAACGATTCACATCGGCTGCAGGTATGGATATCAGAATTTGAAATGGAATCCGAAAAGTCCCATGTTCGATCGCGCCGGCGCCACCGGCCTGTCCGTTGAGGATTTTCAGGACCTGATCCTGGTGAACCAGATTGGTCAGAGATTCTGGAACGAGGTGGACGGGTCATACAACTTCCTCAACGCCTGCCTGAGCACTAACGGAAACCTGGGAAAAGGCGCCAAGGTCAATGGGGGCGGGCCGATTTGGGCGATCTTTGACTCCGACGCTGTCCAGCGCGAAAGCTGGGACACCAAACCGCCCTATGTCGACCGAACCGGCTGGTTTTTCTCCGCCGACACGCTCGCTGAGTTGGCCGGTAAGATCGAGAACCCTTACCAGTTGCAGAAAATGCCGCCGAGCGCGCTCGAAGGCACGGTTAGGAAATACAACGCTTTCGTGGATGCCGGCCGGGACTCAGACTTCGGAAAGCCTTCGCCGAAATACAAGATCCAAACGCCGCCTTTCCACGCCGCCTGGTCCACGCCCATCCTGCACGATTGCCTGGCTGGCCTCCGGATCAACCGCAAGTGCCAAGTAGTCGATATTCATGGCCAGGTCATACCAGGACTTTATGCCGCCGGCGAATCGGCTGGTGGATTCGCTCTGCATGGCCTGCCCAGGGTCATTGTCTTCGGCCGCATCGCCGGCCGGGAAGCTGCCCTCGCTAAGGCCTGAGAAGTACTGTTGATAGGACAGTGCTCGCTATGTGACTCGGCGCCGGCGTGTGATGTCAGAACACTACTTCAACTTACGTGACGTTTTGCTCGCAGCGGGGGTGTGCCTTACTAGCCCGGTATTGGTAGCCAGACGCGGCCGCCGGCGCCCACAATAGGACTATGAGAGTCATTGCAGATCTGTGCGTCGTTCCGATCGGCGTCGGAGTCTCGGTTTCGAAGGAAGTCGCAATTTGTGAGCGTATTCTCGCGGATGCAGGGCTCAAAACGCACCTGCACGCGTACGGCACCAACATCGAGGGTGACTGGGACCGGGTCTTCGCCGCCGTGAAGCAGTGCCATGAAGCTTTACATACCGCGGGCGTGCCACGCATTTCTACCAGTATGCGATTCGGAACTCGTATCGACCGCGAACAGACGATGGAAGACAAAGTTCGTAGTGTCGAAGATAAACTGATCTCTTGACCAATGAGAAAAGCGCCAGGATTCTGCGCGGTGCAGCCCAGAGGTCAGCGACATCGAGGAGTAGTAGAAACCATCGAGAAGGCCGATGGCACCCGCCATCGACATCACCAGAGCCGAAAATCCCAGGATGTCCGTGTAGACGACTGTGGGTTGCTCGATCACGCTACCAGTGTAGGTGAGCTTAGGGACCTAGCAGCCACGCTCAATTTGAGCACGGATGAATTGAGAGGTGGCCTACTCGGTTGTTGTCAAGCACGTCCAGCAACCTATGCAGGTAGTCGCTTCCATGTTTGGACCACCTTCCAAAAAGCCTCAGCCCGAATCCCCAACGCAAGGCCAAATCCACTTGGGTTCGTGCGGAGCGTTGGGCCCTGCCAAAACCACAAAGTTTTGGAACTGCGGCGCGGAAGACCGACACTGAGACTTTGAATCAGTAGCAGCCCTCAAAACCCAAAGTAAATCTATATCTCCGCCGCACGTGCGTGCGGATTGTGGGCTCGCTCACTGAGAACAATTGCTTGGCGAGAAAGGGCGTCAACATGCCTGTCCTGGGAATCAATGGTGGACTTGTTTCATTTGAAAAGTCCATTCTCCAATGCGTCGAGTAGCGTATTGGGGGCCATGCACACATCCGGCCCACAAATATCCCTTTTGCAGTGCAAAGAGAGAAAACAAAGGCCCAGCGGCTGGTCTCCAACTGATCCAAGCGAATCAGTGACGCCAGGGTAGTTAGCGATTTCCAGGTTCGGGACACTTCTTGGCAGGGCGTATGATCGGCTGAGTTGGAGTCAGCCGATCAATCCAAGTTCATCCCTTTGATTTTGCTGGGGAAGAAAACATTTGAGTGTTCTTCTGTTTTCCGTCATAATCTTCGCAACGCCTCCGCGGGCAAAGGTGGAGGACTTATCACTTCTTGCTTCTACTGCTGCCGAATGGCGATCGCCAGCAGCGAATTTACCTTAACCACCTCATGCTCCAGTGGTCTCATCGCTAGAGACTTGTGGCGACTCCCGAAAGGCCGAAATTATCGAGTTTCCACATATCTCAATTCCCGCTGAAGCCAATCGCGTGCCAGTGAAGCGACTTTTTCAAGAGCACCAGGCTCTTCGAAAAGATGCGTCGCGCCAGGAACAATTTCGAGCGTTTTCTCTTCCATGCGCAATTGCCGAAATGCATTCTCGTTCATTTCGATGACCGGCGTGTCCTCGCCTCCGACGATCAGCAGCGTTGAAGCTTTGACCCGAGGCAGGGATGTACCCGCGAGATCCGGCCGGCCGCCGCGCGAAACTACCGCAAACACGTCGCCTCGACGCTGAGCCGCCGCGACGAGGGCTGCCGCTGCGCCAGTGCTGGCTCCGAAATAGCCGACCAGCAGATCCCGCGTATCTTTGTCTTTCTTCAGCCATGCGGTTGCTTCCGACAATCGCCGCGCAAGCAAGGCAATGTCAAATCGGAGCTCCGCGGTCTGGACGTCAATCCGCTCCTCCTCTGCAGTCAGCAAGTCAAACAAGAGCGTAGCCAGGCCGCCTTGTTGTAGCACTCGCGCGACATACTGGTTGCGAGGGCTATGCCTGCTGCTGCCGCTGCCATGCGCAAATGCGATGACTGCGGTCGCCTTTTCGGGAATTACCAGGTCCCCTTCCAACCCGGCGGGAGGAATGAGGACACTACGTTCTGTTAACTCGCCTGTTGTTTTCATCGCCCATTTCCCTTCGTTTCCAGCTTGAGATTCCACACGCCAACAGTCCCATGCCAAAAGGCAGCGCTACGGGTCGTACCGTTCGGCTAGAACGAACAAACCCCTTCGAGATCTGCGATTCATTCTGCAAGCCGGCTTCCAATCTCCGGTTCGCATGGCATTCTCTTGGCTGCCAACTTGCAGGGCTAATGCTGGAGAGTGCCATGATCACTTTCAAGCGTATTCTGTTTCCGGTTGATTTTTCCAAGCAAGATCACGAGGCAGCTCCATTCGTCAAGGCGATGGCGGAGCGCTTCCATTCAGAGGTTATCCTGCTGCACGCAGCTGAGTTTTTTCCCCTCGGGTATGGGACTCCAGACGCGATCGTTCTTGAGCCCATGATGGACCTAGAGAGTCTTATGAACGTGCGGAGGGAACAACTTGACCAACATCTATCGGCCGATCTCGCCGGCCTTTGCGTCCGACGGACGGCCGAACTTGGGGACCCCGCCAGAGAGATCGCGAAATATGCACGCGAGCAGAAAATCGATCTGATCATGATGCCAACGCATGGATATGGGCCATTCCGCAGATTCTTACTGGGCTCGGTGACCGCAAAAGTTTTGCATGACATGGATTGTCCCGTTTGGACGGGCGTACACACGGATCAACTTTGGTCGCAGAATCACGATCGCTGGCGCCGGTTTCTGTGCGCTGTGGATGCTGATCCTAGGGATGCGCCTCTACTCCGATGGGCGGTTCAGTTTTCCGCCGAACAGAAAGCTGAGCTCCAGGTTGTGCATGCCTTACCAGCGGCCGAGCCGATTCCGCCCGGCCAGGAACCTGCTTCGCTTCGTGGTTTTCTGTTGGACACCGCCGAACAGCGCATCGCGAATTTACAATCCGAAGCAGGCACCGAACTTGACATCCTGTTGCGGTTCGGGAGAGTGGAGAACGTTGTACGCGATGCTGCTCTGGCACACGAAGCAGACTTGGTGCTGATCGGCCGAGGTGTGATTCACAGGACGCTTGGCCGCCTCCGCACCGCGGCTTACGCAATCATCCGCGAAGCTCCCTGCCCAGTAATCAGCATTTGAGCAAGGACCCTGAGTAAAATCACGCACCTATCTCTTCGGATAGTCGAGCAAAACAGAAAGAGAGCCGCACTGCTTGTGGAAAAACAGGAGGTGTAAGTGCGATGTGCTAAGCACTTAGGGCTTGGTGGAAACTTTCAGCTGCGTCAACTTACTCGCGGAAACGAAAACTATCCTGGTAACCGGCTTGCGACCATAAGTGTGGGACCGGCAATGTCGAACACGTGCGAGCGGAAGAAACAGCAAGCGTGCAGCAACACCTCGACGGCCACTACACGCTCCCCCAAGGGCGAACCAAACATCGCTTGCTGAACGCAAGCGGCTGGAAGCCGCCGCGACGCAAGATCATGAGCAGATTCGAGCCTTGGCGTCGCGCCTCCTGAGTGCTCAAGAAGATGAGCGCCGAAGGCTGTCGCGTGAGATTCATGACGACTTCTGCCAGGAACTTGCGGCACTGACCTTTGACTTAGGCGAGCTGCTCTCGGAGCCGCTCCGCGAGGCATCTCGTAGCCGACTTCAAGAGCTTCAGAGCCGGCTCACCAAACTATCGGCAGCCGCACGCCATCTCGCCCACCAGCTTCATCCCTCCGCGTTGGAGGACGTGGGCCTCGCTGCCTCCTTGAGAGCTCTTTGCGAAGAGTTTTCGCATCGCAGCGGCATTGTTGTGAAGTTCACGAAGCGGCAAGTGCCGAATCGGTTGCCACCTGGGATCATGTCCTGCCTGTATCGAATCGCGCAAGAAGGCTTACGGAATGCCGTCAAACATTCGGGCGCTAAGCACGTCATTGTCAGGCTGGTCACAACTAAACACCAGATTACGCTGGTGATTCGAGACGACGGCGCGGGATTCGACCTTCGATTTGCGAAAGGAAAGGCTGGGCTCGGACTAGCCAGCATGGAGGAACGTATCCGGCTGGTTGACGGCAACGTCTCGATCGAGTCGGTGCCTGGCCGTGGCGCCAGCATCGTAGCCACGGCTCCACTACTGAGGATCGCATCATGAGCCGCGCTCGCGTTCTCGTGGCTGATGATCACGTTTTGATTCAGGAGGGACTCAGAAGAATGCTGGAGCCTCAGTACGAAGTGGTGGGAGCAGTCAGCGATGGCAAATCCCTGGTGGATTCGGCTCTTCGTCTCAAACCTGACTTGATTGTTCTGGATATCACTATGCCGCTGCTTAGGTGTCGATGCCGCACGCCAGATTCACAAGCGTTTGCCTCGGACAAAGCTGCTATTTCTGACTGTCCATGCAAATCCAGCGTATCTCCGGGAAGCATTGAGCGCTGGCGCAACGGGGTACATTCTCAAGTCATCCACTCGAGAGCAAATCCTGGGCGCGGTCACGAAAGCTCTGGCCGGACAGACCCATATATCGCCTGGGATCGCAGAGGGACGAACCGCCAAGGAGGTCGGGGCCGCGCTGGGCATCTCGCATAAGACGGTGGCGTTCCACAGAAACAACGTAAAACGAAAGCTGGGAGTGCGGAAAACTGTCGAGCTGATCAAGCGTGCGATTGATGAGGGCCTGATTTAATGTGTCAGCGGCGTGAAATCTTAAGATTTCTATAGCAACCCAGTCTTTTGACTAGCTCCGTCTTTGAGACTCTTCCCCTAGTATTGCTTCTAGGAATCGGCAACATGTAGCGAGCTTCGCAACCAGCTCCTCTGCGGGAGCCCGACCCATATGTCCACGGTAATCCAAATAGGAAGGACCCATATGGCCAACGTTGCTGTGGAGAAGTGTCCTAGCTCGGGAGCGCTTCCCGAAACCCTGTGGCGAAGAATGAACGCCATCACCGATGAGATCCGACAACGAGCCTTTAGCTTATTTGAGGGGCGCGGCCGGACAATCGGCATGGATTTGGGCGACTGGCTGCAAGCGGAGCGAGAAGTCGCGTGGTCCCCGGCATCCGAATTAGTCGAGAAGCAGGACGACTTTTGCGTCCGCCTTGCTTTGCCTGGGTTTGACGCGAGGGACTTGGATGTCACCGCAACTCCGAATGCGTTGATCGTCGAAGCCGAGTCTGCTCACACCCACGAAGGCAAAGAAGGCGAGGTGTGCTTGTGTGAGTTTTCCGGAAAGAAGCTGTTTCGACGCCTTGATCTGCCCTCGGAGATTGATGTCAACAAGGTGACAGCATCCTTGGATAAGGGAATTCTCGAGATCGATGCGCCGAAGGCCGCGCAATCGAAGAGACTGCAGGCAGTTGCGTAAAGCAGACGGTGCAGAGACCAATAATTGAAGCGAAGGAAAGAGGTGTTGCGATGTCAGAAGTGAAAGTTAGCAAGGAACAATCACTGACGAAACGTGAGATGCCAACAGGCGAGCTTTTCACCTCGGCATTTCCATTCGACAGATTCTTCGGATTGAGCCCATTCTCTTGGATGCGGGAAATGACCCGAGAAATGGATCGAGTGCTCCGCGGGGGCACAGCATTGACGGACGGTTGGGCGCCCACAGTGGACATCCAACAGTGCAATGGCACGCTGACGGTGACAGCTGAGCTGCCCGGACTCCAAAAGGAGGAAGTGAAGGTCGAGATAACTGATGAGGCGCTCATCATCGAGGGTGAGAGAAAACGGGAACACAAAGAGGATCACGAAGGCTACCATCGATGGGAACGCAGCTACGGCCACTTCTACCGGTCAATCCCGCTGCCGGAGGGAGCCAAGACGGATCAGGCAAAGGCCGAGTTGGACAATGGTGTCTTGAAAGTCTCAATGCCGGTCCCCGAGGTCAAGAAGAGAGTTCGCCAAGTAACGATCGAGGAAGGGACAAAGGCGAAGCCTGCGACAGCGTAGAAATCAGCCGAACCCGCAGCAAAAAGCAGCAAAGCGAATCGTGAAAGCCTAGAATTGGACATCGATCGCAAACACTTGGCCGTCGAAATGCAATAAATAGGCACGCGCACCGCGCCGTTTGTTTAAAGGAGAGATAAATGCGAATCGTATGTTTGGTCGCTTTTCTCCTGAGCTCGGTTCTACTGCCGGCCCAGGAAACCGCAACGAAGATCAAGAAAGTTCCGGCGAGCCCAACCTCAGCCGCTTCAGGGAAGGAAATGTTCGACGCGTATTGCGCTTCCTGTCACGGTGTGGACGGAAAAGGCAATGGCCCGGCAGCCCCCGCACTCAAGAAGCAGCCTACCGACCTAACCTTGCTGGCTCAAAAGAATGGCGGCGAGTTCCCGACTATGCATGTCATGAGTTCGATACGGGATGTGACTCAAAACGTGCATGGGTCCAAAGACATGCCGGTCTGGGGCCCTATTCTCTCATCGGTGAGCTCGAATAGCCCGGCCATCGTCACGCAACGGATTAGTAACCTCACGAAGTACATCGAATCGTTGCAAATGAAGTGAGGTCTCATTGCCAGTTCCGCGCTTACTTTCATGACAGCATCTCACCTCCCCCGGCCCGCATTAGGGAAAAACTTTCGTGAAGACCGAGCACCGGACGCCCGAGAAACAGCACGCTCGTTGCAGCGTTGGGCCATCGTCTTAGCCGGAGGAGACGGCGTCCGGTTGCGCGGTCTCACGCGTCTGATCTGTGGCGACGACCGGCCCAAACAGTTTTGTCCGCTCCTAAGCGAGTACACCTTGCTGGAGGGTGCTAGGCAACGAGCTGAAAGGAGCATCCGGCCAGAACAGATCCTGTTCGCAGTGACAAAAGCGCACCAGGACTATTATCTTCCGGACCTTGCGCGCCACCCCTGTCATAGAATCGTGCAGCCCTGCAACAGAGGGACGGCTCCCCCTATCCTCTATAGCCTTCTGCACATTGCACAAATTGACCCAGATGCGATTGTAGCTGTCCTTCCGTGCGATCACTATTATTCCGACGAGAATGCCTTTACTCTTGCACTCGAGTCGTCTTTCGAAATTGCGGTGATGCGGTCTCGATCCGTCGTATTGCTGGGAGCGCGGCCGAATGGTCCGGAAGTCGAATACGGTTGGATTGAGGTCGGAGCAGCAGTACATGGGGAACTGTTCGAAGTCCATGGCTTCCACGAAAAGCCGCCACTTCACGTCGCTGAGCACTTATTCAAGAGTGGTGGTCTTTGGAATACGTTCGTAATGGTCGGGCATGTAGACGCCTTCTTGCGGATGAGCTGGGCCGCCGCTCCCGGATTGGTTGAGGTGTTCCAGCCCACGGTGTCTGGCTCACGATGTAAGAGCGAAACACGGATTCCTGAATCGCTCTACGATTGGGTTTCTCCCATGGACTTTTCGCGGCAGGTCTTGTCGCTCGGAGCGAGACATCTGGTTACGCTCCGGCTTGGAGACATGGAGTGGCATGATCTAGGAGATCCCGACCGCGTTGTTTCAACCCTGCTCGCCAGAAATGAGGAGTTACCGCCGTGGGCCAGCCGCTGGCAAGCGGCGAGGAGAGGGGTGGCCGGTTCTGCTCCACTTTCCAACAGTGCAGTCGCATAAAGTACCGCCCGGCCTGAGGGGATTTCCCCGGTTCCTGTGTCAGATCCCTCAGCAAACATCCTCCGAAGAGCTAAGCGACAAATCCGGCTGCCACAATACGGGTTGGGAGAGCACGTTTTGTGGCGACCGATCTAGACGTAGCCTTAGAGGCCTGTTTCGCTCCCCAAACAAACCCTAGGCTCTGCCGGAGTTCAGCCACGCTAAACGGCACGGGGATGGAATGAAAAGCGCCGGCGTCGGCCATCTCGGGCCAGTCAATGTGGTCTGCAAAACCATGACAGAGGATAGGGAACGCTCGTGGGAAGGTTTTCAAGACGGACCTCAGTGCCTCATCCCACGGAAGGCCCAAACTACTCGGGTTGAAGAGCACAGCCACCACATCGTCAGGAGGGTTCGGGCAATTCTGCAGGTTGCTGACCTCCTGAAACGCCAATTCAAACTCCGACGCCAAACAACCGAGCACGAAACGCTCTATGGGGAGACTTCCAACCAGGATCACAGTTCCGTGTGCCATACGCGAGTTCGGGGCAATTTTGATGCCGATCCAAGAGATAGGGTGCTGGATGCCTCATCACGTGCGGTCACTGACAAGGAACGACGACAATGGTCTCAGCACGTCAGTGTTATGAAGATGTCAGAACTTCTCATCGTCGTCTGTTTGGCGCTAGCCATGACACCGGGCTGTCTCGTGCGGCGACGTACTGTCACGGCTCTGGCTAGACGGCCCACTAGCCCGATGCTGGCTGCGACCAAGGACGAACTGATCCAGCGTGTTCACGAACTGTCCGATCCGATCCAGTCGTATATGATGAAGGCCGATCTCTCGCCATCCGTTCTCGATCGGTCCAAGGGCGTCGCCACCGACTATGCCACGGTTGGCGCGCACGTCGTGTTTCGAAGACCGGATGACATTCGCATCCTGGGACAAGATCCGATGTTCGGCAGCACAATTTTCGATATGGTTTCCAACGGCGATGAGTTTCGCGTCTCCATACCACCCAAGCACCGATTTGTTATCGGTCACAGCGGCACGCCAGGAACATCGGGAAACAAACTGGAGAATCTCCGTCCGGACGCACTTCTGACGTCTTTGATGATCTACCCGCCAGATTCCAAGACTGACTTAGCGCTCATCGAGAATGACCCTGAACGGGCCTTGTATATCTTGTTGGTCATCCGGCACGATCAGGCGGAACCTACGCTCGCTCGCCAAATCTATTTCGACGGTCGCACCCTGCGAGTTTCGCGGCAAAAGACTTTCGACGCTTCCGGCAGCCTCGTCAGTGATGCGAGGTATTCCGATTGGAAGAGTTATGATGGCGTGTCTTTTCCGTCTGGAATTGACATCCAGCGTCCGAAGGACAACTACGAAGTGCAGTTGAGCGTAGTAACGATGAGAATAAATTCGCCCGACGTGACGGCAGAGAAGTTCATACTGAAACCTCCGCCGGATGTGCAGGTACAAGAGCTGAAGTGAAGTAAAGGATGCGGGGCGTATTGATCGAACGATCGCCCGGCAACAAGCTTGCAGGTCTAAGTTGTCATGGAACTCAAGGGAAAGAAGATCGCTCTCTTCGCGGACCAGCATTTAGAGCCCCGGCAGAGTACTTGCTTAGCCAAGGTGGGGCTTCGCCTAAGGATTGGTGCCATAATTCAGGTGGTAAATCCGGGTTGCCTTGCAGTTGCCCAAAGGGAGCTGCGTGGATGGTAAAGAAAAGAACATCCTCGAGTTTGAAGCTGCGCCGCCAGCAGCATCGTGAGATCCGCGCTTTGACGACGCGTCTTCTGACAGTCCAGGATGAAGAGCGCAGAAAGTTGTCCCGGGACCTTCACGACGACTTCTGCCAGCGGCTGGCTGCCTTGGGTTTCGAGGTCACCCTCCTTGAGGCAGAGCCCATGCCCGATGCAATTCGACGCCAGCTTCAAGGGTTTCAAACACGTCTGGCTGACTTGTCCGGAGCTGTGCGCAATCTGGCGTATCAGCTACACCCCTCGATCCTGGAGGATCTGGGTTTGGTCCCGTCCCTTCGGGCCTTGTGCGAAGAGATTTCGCACCGTAACGGCATGGGCGTCGCATTCAGAACCAAGAATGTGCCGGGAACTCTTTCAAGGGAGATCAAGTCATGTGTATATCGCGTCACTCAGGAGGCCTTGGGAAACGCCTCCAAACACTCGGGCGCGGAACACGCCAATGTCGTGCTTAGAGGGACAAAAGAGGGCGTCGTTCTGACGATCCAAGACAATGGCATAGGATTCGACCCGCAATCAGCTAAGCGTAAAGGTGGGCTCGGCTTGATCAGCATGAAGGAACGTGTACGACTTGTGAACGGTCAGATATCGATCCAGTCAGAATCTGGCCGTGGTTCCAAGATCATCGTCACGGCCCCGTGCCCTGGCACCAACTCATGAAACGGTCCCGTGTTCTCCTGGCTGACGATCACGTACTGATATTGGAGGGCCTCCGGAAGATTCTCGAGCCGTATCACGAGGTCGTTGGTGCAGTTAGCGACGGCAGATCCCTGGTCGATTCGGCTCTTCGCCTCAAGCCTGAGCTGATCGTTCTGGATGTCACTATGCCGTTCCTTACCGGTGTCGATGCCGCCCGCCAGATCCACAAGCGTTTGCCTCGGACAAAGCTGCTATTTTTGACTGTCCATGCCAATCCAGCGTATCTCCGGGAAGCATGGAGTGCCGGCGCTACTGGGTACATTCTCAAGTCGTCCACTCGCGAGCAAATCCTGGACGCGGTCACGAAGGCTTTGGCCGGGCAGACCTATATATCGCCCGGAATCGTCGCCGAAGACTTCGACCTGTCGCGGTGGCGGGGGGGAAAGGGCGTAGAGTCCGCTGCGGCACTAACTTCGCGCGAGAGGGAGATTCTTCGAACGCTTGCGGAAGGGCGAACTGCCAAGGAGGCCGGCGCTGCGCTGGGCATTTCGCACAAGACCGTTGCTTTCCACAGAAATAACGTCAAACGAAAGCTTGGTGTGCGGAAAACCGTCGAGCTGATCAAGCGGGCGATTGATGAGGGCTTGATTTAGTGTGTCAGCGGCGTGAAAATTTTAAGTTTGTATAGAAACCTAGTCTTTTGCCTAGCTCCCGCTTAGTGACTCCTCGCCTAGTATTGTTGGTGGGACCGGCAACACATAGCGAAATCAGTTCCCCTTCGGGGAACCCGATCACATGTGTGCGGCATCCAAACGGACGAAGTAGGAAGGAACGGAATATGGCCAACGTTGCTGTTGAGAAGTGTCCTGACTCGGGAGCGCTCCCCGAAACGCTGTGGCAAAGAATGAACGCGATCACCGATGAGATCCGGCAACGAGCCTTTGGCTTATTTGAGGGGCACGGCCGGACAATCGGCATGGACCTGAGTGACTGGCTGCAAGCGGAGCGAGAACTCATATGGTCCCCGGCATCTGAATTGGTAGAGAAGAATGACAACTTTTGCGCCCGCCTCGCTCTGCCCGGCTTTGACGCGAAAGATTTGGAGGTTACCGCGACTCCGAGTGCATTGATCGTCCATGCCGAGTCCGCTCACACGCACGAGGGTAAAGAAGGTGACGTGTGCTTGTGTGAGTTTTCCGGAAAGAAGCTGTTTCGACGCCTTGATCTTCCCTCCGAGATCGATGTCAATAAAGTGACAGCCTCCTTGGACAAGGGAATTCTCGAGATCGATGCGCCGAAAGCCCTTAGCAAGGAACAACCGCTGCCGAAAGCGAAACCTGCGACAGCTTAGTAGTCAGCGACATGGGAAAGAGCCCTCGCAGCCCGCAACGAACAGCCAGTATGGCGAATCGGGAAAGCCTAAAGGCGGACGCTAGACCGGAAGAACGCTCACCGCTCCGCTGGGGGATTATCCTGGCGGGAGGCGACGGCGTCCGGCTGCGTAGCCTCACACGCTTCATTTGTGGCGACGATCGTCCCAAACAATTTTGTCCGCTCCTCGGTGAAGGCACGCTCCTGTCAAACGCGTGCGAACGCGCTGAGAGAAGCGTCAGGAGTGAGCAAATACTCGTCGCGGTGACCAAAGCGCATCAGGATTACTATCTTCGGGACCTAGGTCACCGTCCATGCCACAGAATCGTACAGCCATCGAATAAGGGTACGGCCCCCGCTATTGCGTATAGCCTTCTGAACATCGCACAAGCGCATTCTGACGCGACTGTAGCCATCCTCCCGTGCGATCACTACTATTCCGATGAACGCTTGTTTACGTTGGCGCTGGAGTCAGCTTTCGAAATAGCGGAGATTCGACCAAGATCAATCGTCCTGCTCGGTGCGAAGCCGAATGGCCCGGAAGTCGAATACGGCTGGATCGAGGTAGGAGCAACGATAGACGGGAAACTGTCCCACGTCCGAGGCTTCCACGAGAAGCCGCCACTTCCTGTGGCTGAGTGCCTGCTCAACAGCGGTGGCCTTTGGAATACCTTCGTGATGGTCGGGCGCGTAGATGCTTTCTTGGAAATGGCTCGGTCAGCTGTTCCAGGCCTGATAGAGGTCTTCGAATTAGCAACACGAGGGTCACAGCGGAATGGCGAAACCCGGATTTCTGATTCGCTGTACGATTGGGTCTCACCTACAGACTTCTCGCGACAGATCTTATCGCCAGCCGCCCGGCGCCTGGTCGCGCTCCGGCTCGAGAATATCGAGTGGCATGACTTAGGAGATCCCGACCGCGTGCTTTCAACCCTGCTCGCCAGGAACACGGAGCTACCGTCGTGGGCCAGGCGGTGGCATGCGGCTAAGATAGCGGCGGGCGGCTCCACTCCACGCTCCCAGAGTGCGGTCGCGTAGAGCCCGGCGTGGGGGATTTTCCCCACCTGCGGGTTTTTGCGGCCTTGGATCTCTCAGCGAGTGGGTATGTCCAAGGGCTAAGCAACGAGGTCCGGCTGCCACAACACGGGCGGTGGAACGCGCTCTTTGGCGGCCGTTCTAGATCGCACAAGCTTGGAGCTCTGTTTCGCGCCCCAAACAAAGCCTAGACTCTGCCGGACCTCGGCCACGCTAAACGGCATGGGTAGCGAATGAAAAGCACCCGCGTCAGCCACTTCAGGCCAGTCGATATTATCTGCAAAACCATGACAGAGGATAGGGAACGCCCTTGGGAAGGCGTTCAAGACGGATTTCAGCGCTTCGTCCCACGGAAGGCCCAAACTAGTCGGGTTAAAGAGCACCGCCACTGCATCGTCAGGTGGGTTTAGGTTCGGGGAATTTTGGAGGTTGTCAACCTTCTGGAATGACCATCCAAACTCCGATGCCAGACAATCGAGCACCAGACGCTCTATCGGTAGACTTCCTACCAGGACTACAGTTCCGTGCGACATGCGCGAGTTTACTGCAATTTGGATACCGATGCAGGATGCCACTCGAATATCTAGCCAATCGAACGATCGCCCGGCAACAAGCTTGCAGGTCTAAGTTGTCATGGAACTCAAGGGAAAGAAGATCGCTCTCTTCGTGGACAGCCTATACGAAGACCTGGAGGTCTGGTATCCGCTGCTGCGCTTCCAAGAGGAGGACGCACAAGTTGTAATCGTAGCCGCTGAAGCTAACACGGTTTACGAGAGCAAGCATGGTTATCCGGTTAAGAGTCAACAGGCGTATCGCGATGTTTACGCGTCAGACTTTGACGGCGTGATCATCCCGGGAGGTTATGCGCCCGATCACATCCGCCGGCACGCGAAAGCCATTCAATTCGTGCATGACATGAACAGGGAAGGAAAGCTGGTAGCCGCCATCTGCCACGGCCCCTGGGTGCTGTGCTCGGCCGGTATCCTGACGGGCCGAAAAGCAACATGCTTCTTCGCGATCAGAGATGATCTGGTCAACGCCGGAGCCCACTATGAAGACGCTGAAGTGGTGGTCGATCGGAATATAGTAACCTCGCGCAGGCCGGAGGACCTGCCGGCATTTTGCCGAGCCTCCATCCGTGCGCTGGCCGCAGTCAGCACAAGGTGAACTCTGGATCCACAGTTCGATGCCAGCCTACCGTGTCTTTTCGCGGAAGCGTGCTAAGCGCTGGGTCGCTGAGCTGAGCCCATTTTCATCCCGCAGCAGCAGACGCTTGCCCTAAATCTGGCTTATCGAGATTGTGCTTCTTGATCTTGTATCGGAGTCTGTCGCGACTAATACGCAGAATGCGAGCAGCCTGGGTCTGATTGCCCCCAGCCGATTCCAGAGCACGCATGACCAGTAGGCGTTCTTGTACCGCGAAGCTGTCCGCCTCCAGAACAGGCAACGGCGTCGCCGATAGTTCTTTATGTCCGGACGGGGCCTGTAAATACGCATGCAGGTCCGGAGCGTCAATCAAGTCGCTCATGGTCATCATGGCAGCGTACCCGATGACATTTTCAAGCTCCCGCACATTTCCGGGCCAGGAATGCTGGGCAAGCCTGATTTGCGCGCGCTGGGTCAATCCGCGGATCTTCTTCCCGTATTGAGCGGCGAAGCGCGCAACGAAATGGCGCTGAAGCAAGGGAAGGTCTTCTTTTCGCTCAGTCAACCGCGGCATCTGAATCTCCACCATAGAGAGGCGGTAGTAGAGGTCCTCCCGAAAACGCCTCTCGGTGATGGCGGCGCGCAGATCGTGATTCGTGGCGGCAATGACGCGCACATTGACTTGATGCGCTCGCAACGCTCCCACACGTTGCACTTCCTGGTTCTGCAAGACCCGCAGGAGCTTCGCCTGGGTGCCTAGTGGCATATCTCCAATCTCGTCCAGGAAGAGCGTGCCTCCATGCGCATGTTCGAACAGACCGGGCTTGTCCTGCGTGGCTCCAGTGAAGGAGCCTTTCACGTGGCCAAACAACTCGCTCTCAAACAGCGTCTCCACCACAGCCGAGCAGTTCAGCACAATATACCGGCCGGATGCTACCGGGCTAAGGTTGTGGATCGCGCGGGCGGCTAAGTCTTTACCGGTTCCCGTCTCGCCTGTTATTAGCAAAGAGCGGTAGTGAGGGGCCACACGCCGCATGCGTGAAAACATCTCCCACATCAGCGGGCTCCGACCTATGATTCCTTCAAATACTGAGTTCGTTCGCAACTCGTCTTCGAGCTGGAACGAACGTTGCCGCTTCCTGGCTTCATCCACCAACTGGCCCATGCGCTCACGCAACGTTCCGAGCGCAATCGGTTTGTTGAGGTAATCGCTCGCGCCCTTTTGGATTGCTTCGACAGCGGATTCGGCGGAGTAGTGCGCCGTCATGAGGATGACATCTGTAGCAGGGTCGACTTCCATGATCCGCTCCAGCACGGCCATGCCGCTCATTTTCGGCATCACCAAATCGGTGAGCACGATGTTTGGGCGCCGGTCGCAAAAGAGATCAAGACCTTCCTCCGGATCGGATGCAGTGAAAATCTCTAGGCCAGACTGCGCCAGGGCTTCCGAGAGTAGTTCCAGGCTCCCTGAGTTATCGTCAATGATGAGGAGTGAAACCGACGATTGAGCGGCAGCGGACATCTGGAGCCTTTATCCTACTCCCTTTACCCGGTTGCCACGTTGGAACCTCTAACAGGCCTTTGTAAGTTCTTGTATCGATTTATTGTTGGCTGCGTGTTCTTTGGCATTGGAACTTCGAGTGCACACCTACATGAAAGGTCACGATATGGAAACGATCGATACGATGAAGAGCCGGCGCGCAGTGCGAGAGTATTCTGATGCTCCGGTTGCGCGCGAAACGATAGAACGTCTAGCAGGCGCTGCGATCCTTGCGCCCAGCGCCATGAATCTTCAGCCATGGGCTTTTGCCGCGATCTTGGACCGTGATGCAATTTCGGGTTACGCAAAACGGATCAAGGAATGGCTCCTTGCCAATTTCTCTCAAACTTCGCTACCTCCATCCCTCCGCACGCTGATCGAACCGGAAAGCTACAACGTGCTCCACAATGCTCCTGCCTTAGTACTGGTGTTAGCTAAGTCGATGGAACCACAGGCGTCCGAGGATTGCTGCCTTGCCGCGGAAAACCTAATGCTGGCGGCGCGCGACGAGGGGCTAGGGACCTGTTGGATCGGACTCTCTCGGCCCTGGTTTAACCTGCCGGAGACCAAACGCGAACTAAGCTTACCTGAACAATATGAAGTAGTTGCACCCATTATTTTGGGCCAACCTAAGGCATGGCCCGAGTCGCACGGGCGCAATCCCGCCGAGATCCATTGGATATGATCTTGGCAGAAGAGCTGCTCATAGCGAGAGCGAGGCCTTTGTGCGTTCCGGCGACGAATTCTTCAATTTGTACAACCACGACTTCGTCCGCGTTTCGGTAGCGACACCGAGCGTCCGCGTCGCCGACCCTACTTTCAACGCAGGAGAAACCATTTCGCTGATGCGGCAAGCCGCTCGATCCCAATCGGTCCTGGTGCTCTTCCCGGAGTTAGGGATCTCGGGCTACTCCTGCGACGACCTGTTTCACCAGAGAGCTCTGCTCGACGGGTGTCGCCACGGCCTGGAACAGATCCTCGAAGCGTCCCGGCACTTGCCGCTCGTGACAGTCGTCGGTGCGCCCCTCCAGGTGGATCATCTGCTCTACAACTGTGCCGTGGTCATCGGAGATGGCCGAATTCTAGGAGTCATTCCAAAGACCTACCTGCCGAACTACCGTGAATTTTATGAGCAGCGCTATTTTGCTGCGGCCGACGCTACCACTACCAGTGAAATCGAACTGTTGGGACAGAGCCGCATTCCGTTTGGCAATCGGCTACTCTTTCAGGTCGACGAACAGACATTGCTGAGGTTCTACGTGGAAATTTGCGAAGATCTCTGGGTGCCGATTCCGCCGTCCTGCGAGGCGGCCCTCGCTGGAGCTACAGTCCTCTTAAACCTGTCTGGATCGAACGTCACGATTGGCAAAGCGGATTACCGCCGGCAACTGGCGCTGGGACAGTCGGCGAAGTGCCTCGCGGCCTATCTCTACGCGTCGGCGGGACCAGGTGAATCGACCACGGACCTCGCTTGGGATGGTCACGCGATGATTTGCGAGAACGGCAACCTCATAGCCGAATCGCGCCGCTTCTGCTACGAGCCGCAGATCACCACGTCCGAGATCGATCTGGAACGGCTTTCTCAGGAGCGGATGCGGCAAACGAGCTTTGGACAGTCGGTAATTCGCGAACAGTACCGGCTTCGCGACTTTCGAACGATTCGCTGCTCTATGAAGTTGCCCCGCGAAGGGCGTCTACTTCCGAACAGAGATTACGAGCGTTTTCCTTACGTGCCCGCCGAGACGGAACGCCGCGACGAGAGGTGCCGCGAGGTTTGTCAGATCCAGGTGCAAGGCCTCGTCAAACGGCTGCAGGCGACCGGCATCCAGCGCGTGGTGATCGGCGTGTCCGGAGGACTGGACTCGACACAGGCTTTGCTAGCCTGCGCGCAGGCCATGGATGTGCTCAAGCTCCCGCGCAGCAACATTCTCGGGTATACGATGCCTGGCTTTGGCACCAGCGCTCGCACGCTGGAGCAAGCTCACCGCCTGATGCACGCCATCGGCTGTTCTGCCCACGAACTCGATATACGGCCGAGCTGCATCCAAACGCTGAATGATATTGGTCACCCTGTGCACGATGGCGGCGAGGTTTACGACGTCACTTACGAGAATGTGCAGGCCGGCGAGCGAACCAGCCATTTATTCCGGCTCGCGAATCTTCACCATGCGCTAGTTGTGGGGACCAGCGATCTGAGCGAGTTGGCGCTTGGGTGGTGCACATATGGCGTGGGAGACCAGATGTCGCACTATGCCGTAAATGTAAGTGTGCCAAAGACGCTGATGGCGCACGTCGTCCGATGGATCGCGCAGAGCGGGACGTTTGGAAAGGATGGCGGTGACACGCTGTTGGCAATCTTGGCAACCAAGTTTAGCCCTGAGTTGGTGCCCAGCGACGGAGAGGATGCCCAGGCCACGCAAGAAACCGAAGCCGTGATCGGCCCTTATGATCTCCAAGACTTCCACCTGTATTACGCGTTGCGTTTCGGATACAGCCCGGCCAAAGTGGCTTTCCTAGCCTACTGCGCTTGGCACGATCTGTCTCGGGGCTCCTGGCCCGACATCCCAACCGAGAACCGAAGACAATACGACATCGGCCAGATTAAGGCGCACCTGCGAACGTTGCTCACACGTTTCTTTGGGTTCGCCCAGTTCAAGCGGACTTGCATCCCGAACGGTCCCAAAGTGGGCTCCGGCGGGTCCTTATCGCCGCGCGGAGACTATCGCGCTCCGAGCGACAGCGAAGCCACGGTCTGGCTCAAGCAACTCGAGTTAATCCCTGACGCAGCCGAGAGCAATGCGCCGGCAGGTCAGCTCCGTTCGTAACGGCCGATGTACTCAGTTTCGGCTAAAGCATGTTTGCGCAGCGCTTTATCGACCGCGGATCGTTTGGCTCCTGGAGACAAGCCAAGAGTTGGCGTATCGAGCGCGAACAACCGGAAAAAGTAACGGTGGGGACCGCCACCCTTAGGAGGACAGGGCCCTCCGTACCCGCGTCTTCGGAAATCGTTTGGTCCCGACTTGCCCAGCGAAGCGTGCTCGTTGCCTTCCGGAAACGAGTGGATGTAGGCCGGAATGTCCCAAATGAGCCAGTGATTGAATGTTCCGCCCGGCGCGTCGCGATCGTCCATGATCAGAGCGAAGCCCTTCGTTTCGGAAGGCTCGCCCGACCAGCGCAAAGGCGGCGAGATGTCGTTTCCATCACATGTGAACCGGCTTGGTATCTCCGCCCCGTCGGCAAAGCCCTCGATTATCAGTTTGAATGACATACGCATCGACGCATTGCACGTCCTATGCCAGCACTCGTGAGCACTTGGTCTGAAGAATGCAGACACTTCCGCGTGGAAGTGAAGTCTCAATCTCATTGGGAGCATTTCGCCCACGGCTCCGACATTGGCGTGCGTGGCATCGGAACGACGAAAGCGGAGGCTTTCGAGCAGGCGGCAGTCGCACTTACAGCCGTCCTGACCGATCCATCGCAGGTAGTCGCCAGGAGCGAAGTGAGAATTGAGCGTGAAGCCGCCGACAGCGAGGCGCTTTTGGTTGAGTGGCTCAACGCACTGGTTTACGAAATGGCTGTTCGCGGAATGATCTTTAGCCGCTTTGCGGTTCGGCTGGAAGCAAATCGCCTACATGGCTCGGCTTGGGGAGAAGATATCGACATCGCGCGGCATGAGCCGGCCGTTGAGGTCAAAGGCGCTACTTATACCAGCCTGTTTGTTGGCCAGACCGCCGATGGCGCTTGGGTAGCGCAATGCGTGGTTGATGTTTGAGGTGCATCCGATGGAAACAACACTCTTGCAGCGAATTTCCGAATCTGAATGGCGCATCGATCCTCAAGGGAAGATGCGCGTTCCGGCCGTTCTCTTTGCCAGCGAAGAGCTGATCCGCGAGATGGACGCGAAAGTCTATGAGCAGATCGTGAATGTCGCCTCGCTGCCTGGTATCCAGAAAGCCGCCTATGCGATGCCCGACGCCCACTGGGGCTATGGATTTCCGATCGGGGGCGTCGCGGCGTTTGATCCGGATGAGGGCGGAGTGGTGTCCGCCGGAGGTGTTGGATTCGACATTTCCTGCGGCGTGCGCACGCTGCTGACGGGGTTGAAAGCCGGCGATTTGCCGCCGATCCAGCACTCGTTAGCAGATGCACTCTACCGGCACATTCCTGCGGGAGTCGGCAGCCATGGATTGCTGAACTTTAGTGATCAGGAGTTGGACGAGATGTTGGCAGGAGGCGCCCAATGGGCCCTGCGACTGGGCTACGGAACAGCCGCCGATCTGGAACGCACGGAAGAGCACGGCACAATGGCCGGTGCGCAGCCCGATGCAGTGTCCGACTTCGCCAAGAACCGGCAGCGGCGCGAGATGGGCACACTCGGTTCGGGGAATCACTATCTGGAGGTCCAAAAAGTGGTGGCGATCTTCGATCAGCCATCCGCCGAAGCCTTCGGAATCCACCCAGGAGACGTCGTGGTGAGCATCCATTGTGGCTCCCGTGGACTTGGTCACCAGATTGGGACGGAGTTTCTTCGCGATATGGTAGCCCAGGCTGCGGAATACGGAATCGAGCTTCCCGATCGCGAATTGGCGTGCGCGCCCATTCGATCGCGGATCGGCGAGAAATATCTGGGTGCGATGCGGGCGGCCATCAATTGCGCTCTCGCGAATCGCCAGATCATAACGCAACTTGTCCGCCGGGCGTTCGCCGAAGTGGCTCCTCAGGCAGAACTCACGGTTCTGTACGACGTTTCACATAACACCTGCAAAGTCGAAGAGCACAAAGTGAATGGACACAGCAAGCAGGTGTTCATCCATCGGAAGGGCGCGACACGCGCGTTCGGGCCCAATCATCCCGAGGTTCCCGAAGCTCTTCGCGCCACCGGGCAACCGGTCCTCATAGGGGGCACGATGGGCACAGCGTCGTATATCTTAGTTGGCACTTCAGAGGGCGAAGCCCGCTCATTCAGCTCCTCGTGTCACGGCGCGGGACGCCAGATGAGCCGTCACCAGGCGATAAAGCACTGGCGTGGGCGGCAGTTAATCGACGAGCTGGCGAGCCGCGGCATTTTGATTCGCTCGCCTTCGGCGCGCGGTGTAGCCGAGGAAGCTCCGGGAGCTTACAAAGATGTGACCGCAGTGGTCGAGGCGTCAGAGAAGGCTGGGCTTTCGCGACGTGTTGCCCGACTTGAACCGCTGATTTGTATTAAAGGCTAGGGCATCCGATGATCTTGTTTGCCTTTGAAGCATATCAGGCCATGGGGGCGGCGCTGGCTAAATCTGGGACGCTAGGGCGTTTCCGGGTCGGGCGTTTCGAGAACGGTGAGTTGCACCTAGGTCTCCAGACCCTGGTTCGCAATGAGAATTGTTTCGTGCTTGGCTCGATTTCCCCTCCCGATGAGCAATTGCTCTCGGTCCTGCTGCTCGCCCACACGTTGAAGAAAGAAGGGGCGCGCCGCGTAACGGCAATTCTCCCCTACCTGGCGTACACCAGAGACGATAAAGACAAGCCAGGTGAAAGCCTGGCAACTGCTTGGGCCGGCGCGCTCGCGCAAGCTTCTGGAGTCGACGAGGTGATTACCGTCGATGTGCATAGTGAAAGGGCCAAGGGGCTGTTTCCGATATCGGTACGTTCGCTCTCTCCCGCGACCCTGTTTGCAGAGGAGTTGAAACGATGTGGCTTGAGTGGAGCCACAATCGTCGCCCCGGATGAAGGAGCGATCGGCCGTTGCGAGGCCGTGCAGAAGGCTGCTGGCACGGGTTCCGGCAAGATTCCTTATTTCGAGAAGCAGCGCACCGCCGCGGGAATCACGCACACCGGCCTTATCGGAGCTGTTGGGCGGCAGGCTGTGATCGTCGATGACATTCTGGACACCGGTGGCACACTACTGTCCGCCTGCGAAAAACTACGCGAATCCGGAGTGGAGGAGATCACGGTTATGGTGACGCACGGCCTCTTTACGGGCGAACGATGGAAACAGTTGCGGCGGCTCGGCGTGAAAAGGATCTTCTGCACGGACTCAGTTCCACTCGCCGCCGGCGTGTGTGGTGACGACATTGAGAGGCTCAAGGTCACACCTCTCCTTGCCGAGGAGTTATGCTCAACCGCGAAGACCTAAATCGGTTGGACGGCCATTCATTTGCTCTAGATCTACGACATGAACAACCAACAGCAGGATTCAACTGAGACGCTATGTTCCCACTGCGGAGCGCAGGCGAACTGGCGCTTTGTCGATGAAGGCAAAGAGGTGGTGGAAATTCTTTGCCCGGACTGCGGCCGATTCGAAGTGCCGCGGGCTGAGTTCGAGCAGGCCGAGTTTGATATTGCGCAGACCGAAGAGAGGCGAACGTAAATAATCTACTTGCGAGCGGACTTCGCGGGCAGCACGCTGAGTGCAGCGGCTGATAGAGCCTGCTTGCGCGGGTGGATTATTTTGACCGTACTGGCCTGCGGCCCTTTGTCGCCTTGCTCTTCGTGGAAGTGGACCTTTGTTCCGACGCGGAGCTGCGGGAAATGGCCGTCGAGCACGCTCGCTTGGTGGAAGTAAACCGCGCGGCCGTCGTCCGTTTCAAGAAACCCATAGCCCTGTTGCGGCGAGATTTCCTTTACGACTGCTTCCTGCGCTCCCTGCTTGGTTTTCACGGCGCCTTCCTGTCGGCGCGCGTAGTCTTGGAGCTGGCGGCCCATCTCCTGAAATGCTTCGTGAATTGCCCGCTTTGGATTCTTGTGCACTAGAACTGATTTCGCTTCGCGCCTCGATTTCTGAGTCTGCATGTCCTCGAGAGTCCCATGCAGGCTAGGGATGTGTTTCACCACCAGTTCCTCATTGGGCACTCCAAGATCGATGCGCACGTGAAAGAGCTTACTCGACGTGGCACGCTGCGGGCGCTCCACAACTACGCGGCAACTGCTAATCCGGCTATAAAAGCGCTCGAGCTTCGCGGCTTCCTTTTGAACGTAGTCATCGAGTCCGGCATGATCTTCAATATTTCGGAAAGTTACTTGAACGGGGAGTAACATTGGGCCTCCTCCTGTTATTGGGCTCTAACAAGATGTCTGCACTTCACGTGCCGCGCGCGAGTCCTGATCGAATGCGATCGAGGTCGCGGTCTAAACACGTGCTGAAACTGACCGGATAGGGAACCGGTGTGGGCTCGATCGCCCGAAGATGATCCGGCAGGCGGGTCAACTCGTGTTGAAAACGCCGCCGGGACTCCTCGATATCGATAGGCGTAATTGGAACTCCGGATCGCACAACCGGTTGCAACAGCGGCTCGCCTGGCAGCGGTTCGTCATACCTCCCAATCACATCGCCGATCATGCGCCCGTTTTCGACTCGTCGAAATACCTGCTTTCGGCCGGGATGCAGCACTTTGCTTGTGGAAAGCTTCAGCCGACCCTTGCCGCCGTACTCGACCAGCTTGTACGCCATATCGAGATGGGAAGCGTCTTCCATTACCGCTAGTTTGGTTCCGACGCCAAACGCGTCGATTGGCGCGCCGGAATTCACGAGTTTCTGGATCTCGTATTCGTCCAGACTGCTGGATGCGAAGATCGTCACATCTTGTAGGCCGGCTTCATCCAGAAGTTTGCGCGCTTCCGAGGCGAGCGCGCCAAGATCGCCGGAATCGAGGCGCACGGCGCGCACGTGGAACCGGTCGCCCAGCTTGCGGCTGAGATCGACGACCTTGCGGACGCCCGCGAGCGTGTCATAGGTGTCAACCAGGAGTGTTGTCTCCGGATACATGGACGCGAACGCCTCAAACGACGCGACCTCGCTGTCGTGAGCCTGCACGTAGCTATGAGCCATGGTGCCGAATAAAGGAATCCCGTACATCTGACCGGCCAGGACATTCGAAGTCCCTGCGCCGCCCGCAAGGTAGGTACCTCGCGCAACCTTGACGGCCGCGTCGGTTCCATGGGCGCGGCGCGAACCGAAATCTACGACGCTGCGGCCTCGTGCAGCTTCGACCACGCGCGCGGCTTTGGCGGCTGCCAGGCTCTGAAAGTGGATCTGGTTCAATACATAGGTCTCCATCAGTTGCGCTTCGATGATCGGAGCAATCACCTGAACGATCGGCTCGTTCGGAAAAACCAGCGTTCCTTCGGGTAAGGCATAAACATCCCCAGTGAATCGAAGATCCTTTAGCCGGCCGAGGAACTCTTCCGTAAACTCGTCAGTCTGTCGCACGTAGTTCAGTTCTTCATCCTCAAAGTGAAAGTTCGCGAGAAACTCCAGGACGTCGCCGATTCCGGCCGCGACGACGTAGTTGCGGTTCGCGGCCATCTTGCGAAAGGTCAACTCAAACACAGCCGTCCCATCCATGTGCTCGGCTGCATACGCCTGCGCCATCGTCAATTCGTACAGATCCGTGAATAGGGCGGATGTGCGCATGGGATTTACGAATTTCGAACCGCTTCTTCGACCCGCTGCGCCAGCGCAGAATATGAATCGCCCTGAAGTCGGATGGGTGGCCCAAACCTGACTTCAACCCGGCCTGGATGCGGCCACTTGGCATTACGTGGAAGCACTCGATCGAATCCTCGCAGTCGAATGGGTACAACCTGAAGCTGCAAGCGCGAGGCGATCATTCCGACACCCGGAAAGAACCGCCCAATTTCACCCGTTGTAGCGCGTTCGCCTTCAGGGAAGATCAAGATCGACCAGCCCTCTTCCACGAGTTCGCCCATGTATCGGATCGATTCTCCCGCGCCCGCCTCGGTTTGCGGGATCGGGAATCCGTTAAAGAGAAGAGCGATCAGCCAATATAGGAAGCTGTTTGTCCGGTGCTCGAGACGCGAGTACTTCTCCGGATGGAAGTGCGCGTCGAAATATTCCTTCCACATGGCAGGCGCGATCCAGCGCCGCCAGCGGGGAGGCAGGCTCGCCAGGATGATCGGCGTGTCGAAGTGACTCTGGTGATTTGCTGCAAAGATGACAGGGCCGGAAAGGGAATCCAAGTTCTCTAGGCCGAAGACTCTCCTTCGAGCGATCATCCCAGCAATGGGAAGAAGGATGGCCTCGAGACAGATGCCGCGGATCAGTTTTGCGATCCAGCTGCGATTGTAGGAGGGGAAGGCTGTTTCCTCCGCCAGCGGCAGAGGGCTAGCCAGATCGGCCACTTTTATTACTGAGGCGAAGGCGCGCTCATCTAGGGTTGCACCAAGCTTCTCTTCCAGATCCATCATGAGTTCCACGCGATCAAGCGAACTGAGGCCGAGTTCTTCCATCGTGGTGTCAGGGCTGATGGTGCGTCCCGGCGCATATTTTTCGATCAAGCCGGCGAGAAGTGAGCTTGGCCTCGATACGGGCTGCCCAGCGCCCCGCTGGACGATATCCGCGATCTCCGACCGCCGCAGCTTGCTAGTGGTCTTCGTGCGCGGCAACTCTGCTCCCGGCCAAACGGAAACGGAGCGAATCTTCTGATGCTCTTCTAGCTTCGCATTCGCCTGGCGCACAACATCATCCGCATTGGCGCCGGGATTCAAAACGAGCACCGCATGTACGCGATCCTTGCCGATCACTGCGGATTCTCGAACTCCGGGCAGCAGGTTCAACACGGCCTCGACATCCTCGGGAAACACTTTCAAGCCCTCGGGCGTAACGATGATCTCCTTCTTGCGTCCACGAATGACGAGATTGCCCTCGTTGTCCCGCTCGCCGTAGTCGCCGGTGTGAAACCAGCCGTCTCGAAACGCTTCCGACGTCTGCTGGGGCGCTTCAAAGTAGCCCGGAGTTACGCTATCGCCTCGGACCAGGACTTCACCGTCTTCGGCGATTCTCAGATCCACACCGATAAGTGGTCTTCCCGCGGTTCCGTGCCGAACATGAAAGGGATGGCTGAAACTAATCACTGGCGCGGTCTCGGTGAGGCCATAGCCTTGCACCACCACAAAGCCGAGGTTCGCCCAGAATCGCTCGATGTCGGCGGGTAGGGGCGCTCCTCCGGAAACCAGGCAGCAGAACTTCCAGCCGAACATTCGATGAATTGCCCGAAATCGCCACCAGCGAAGGGGCCAGGCACCGTAGGAGTCGACCGAATTCGCAGCCTCGGGGAAGCGATGAACCACGAAATCGCGCAGGACCTCGAGAACCTTGGGGACTGACACGATGATCGCGATGCGGCGACGCCGAATCTGCCGCGCAATCTCGTGCGGGCTGGTGCTGGAGATGAACACGACGGAAGCAGGAATCAGTGGCGGAACAAAGGTCGCGAGCGATTGGCCGAACAGGTGGCTCATCGGTAGCAGGTTGAGAATGCGCAACGGGGCGAAAGGCCGGACATACTTGCGATAGGGCGCGATCTGATCCTCAATCGGCCGGAGTTGGGCGGCCAGGTTGCGATGTGTGATGATGACGCCTTTCGGCTCGGCAGTAGTGCCCGAAGTGAAGACGATTTCGGCGACGTCATCTGCATAGAGCGGAACCGGCTCGAGATTGGTGGGTTCTCCCGCTTGCTCGATTCCCGATAGCCGCCAGACTGGGAGTTCGCTCGTGGATGGGACGTTTGGGACTCGATCTCCAAGCAACACCAAACGCGGCTGCACCTTCTGCACAAGCTTGCGAAATAGTTCGGGGGACGATTGCGGTTCCACCGGGACGACGATGACACCTTCCAGCAGACAGCCCCATAGCGCTGCAATCCAGCCGGGCCGGCTTTCGGACCAGATCATGGCGGCGTCGCCCTTTTTTATTCCGTTCGCCCGAAGGCGCGCGACAAAAGATCTGGCCAAGCTAGCAACGTCCTGGTACCCGAAGGTGAAGCCTCGAAAACCGTCGTCGTGGATGATGAATTCGTCGCGATACTGCGCGATGCGGCCAAAGAACTGCGGCAATTCACTCAAAGCCCGCGCTCGCTCCATCGGGATCGCGACTGGCGGTTTAGCATCTCGAAGTGCAGATGGCATTGGGCTCTCTAATCGCTAGTGAGGCATTTTTCGCGCCAGACGCAAATAGGGCACCGGCGTGCCTTCCTTCTGATGGAAGTGCGTATGGCGGAACACTGTGCAGTAGCCCCGCAAACGAGCACTCTGGAGATATCCGGCTCACTCCGGCGATACTACGACAATCCGGCAATCCGGCAACGGATGTACGAGTTTCTGGGCGGAGGAGATCTGCAGCATGCCAATGCCAAATATATCGCCGCCGCCGATGGCTATTCCGACTATCACTTATTGTCGAATCCCTGCGACCTGCCTGAATACCTGGACGGTGCTCTGGAGGTGGACCGCTCGCTCTGGGATACACAGTCTCTAATCGCGGATATCGATCTCGAATACCACAACTTTGACTACCCCGCCGCACCCTGGCGAGATCCGGAGCGAGCTTTTCAATTGCAGCAGCCTGTACTCGACGCGACGCTGCAAACTCTCGGAAAGGCCGCCATCGGGCCTCTGGTACTAGTCAGCGGGCGAGGCTACCACCTGGTCTGGGCCATTCGCCGCAATTCAAAAGCGTTCGATCGCTTAGTCGGGCTAGGCCACGTCCCATCGAGTTTAAGAGCCAAATACGCGCAAGCCTGCGCGTCCGATGGATCGAGCGTCGATCCGGAATCAGGTGCGGCCTTTTCCGGACTCGGCTTGGTCATGGAGTTTGTCGGACATCGTGTGCTGGAAGCCTCGATGGAAACGTGCATTCTGCCAGTCCAACCCGCGGCGATCGAAGTTGGGCCGGGGATCCGTGGGCGCGAGATCATCTCGTTCGATCTTTCCGAATATGGCGATCCTTTACACACGCGGCATATCCGCATTCCGTTCAGCGCTTACCTAAAGCCCAAGCAACTGGAATGGATGTTGGGCGAAGCCGAGATCTGCCGTCTATTGCCGATCTTCGAAATCCCGCTCGCTGGTATGTCGCAGGCGCAGGCAATGGCCGCGATGCGTAATCCCGATAAGGTGCTCGAAATCGCAAGGCACGTCTCAGTACAAATCCCCGATCAATCCGAAACCATGGAACAACTGCTGGACCACTACGAACAGTCTGAACTCGCAAGATTTCACACTCAGTTCTATGGCCAGCTTGGACAAGAGGTTGAACGTTCCGACGTTCTAGCGCCGCCGTGCGTGCGATTTGTTCTGGAGCGCCCGAACGACTGGTTACTAAAGCCCGCGGCGCTTCAGCACGTGGTGCGAGTGCTGATGGCGCTCGGCTGGAGTCCGTCCGACATCGCCCACCGAATTTGCCGCGCTTATTCCAACGATTGCGGCTGGGGCGACACGTGGGAACGGCTGGACCCCTGCGATCGGTCCATTTTCTATACACGGTTGTTTGCTGGGATGATTACCACCGGCCTCGACCAACTGATTGACTTCAACTGCGCCTCACACCAGGAGAAGGGCTACTGTATGATCCCGGAGTGTTCCTCCAACCTCCTCCCGTATCGCGACATGTTGTTGGGCAGGAGGAAGCAAAGATGAGCGACTGGGCGATGGGTCTTTCGACGGGCTGTTTTTGGCAAACGAGTATTTTCGAATGTCTGGAAGACATCCGTAATTCCGGATTTAGCCGCATCGAGATCTGTTCGGCTCCCACGCACCTGGACTACCATGACGTCGAACGAGTCAAGTGTGCGGCTGGTTTAATCGACCGCCTCGGTCTGGAAGCCTATTCATTCCACGCCCCGTTTTCGGATCATATCGATATCACCTCCCCGGATCGCCAGGCTCGCGATTTCGCGCGGAACGAGTTGTTCAAGGCCGCGGAAACGGCCGCGCTTCTGAAAGTCCGGTACTTCATCGTTCATCCTGGGCCTGAAAACTCGAAGCTACCCGATCACGAGCGTTTTTGGCGCCTTCAGCATGCGGTTGACGTTCTCAACCAGACGTATGCTCACTGCCGGCACCTGGGTATCGGTCTCGTGTTGGAGAACATGCTTCCGCACTTGTTCGCCGGCCGAATTCGAGACCTCCTGTGGATTTTAGGCGCTCTCGACACATTCAAAGTTGGTATTTGCCTGGACACAGGGCACGCACACCTCGGAGAAGACTTACCGGCGGTGGTTCACAAGCTGTCCGGCCATCTCTGGATGGTGCACGCCAGCGACAATCACCGCCACTACGACGATCACCTTCCTCCGGGAGACGGAACAATCAATTGGGCGGCATTGCTAGCGCACCTCAACGATTTACACTTCACTGGCACGTTCATGTTGGAAATCGCCGGGACGGGTGAACCAGAAAAGATCCTGGAAGGGGCGCGCCGAGGGCGCACATTCCTTCGCGATCTCTCGCATCGTCTGCGAGTTCCGGCGTGAGCGGCGTACGTTGAAACAAGACAGTATCGCTACGCTGCTCGCCGCATACCAAGATTCGGTTTCACGTGCTGTCTGTTGAACCCACCATACGTCAAATAGGCGCCCAAAACGAATGAAATGGAGGCGTACAAGTAGTAGAGCCGTTCGTATTGAAAACTATCCCAAAATCCGCTGGTCGTTCCCGGCGACAACAGGAGCACGCCTTTGATCAGCGCTATCCAGCCGAGCAGTGTAACTGTCACGGGAACTGCGCCGCCCGACCATACGTTGTGACTGAGGACAATTGCGAGGCCGGCAACAAGCGTGATGATTCCACCGATGAATAACAACGCCGGGCTATGAACGAGTGTGTTTTCGATCTCTACCATAGCTAACTTATGAGTGAACATAATCAGCGACACGATCAGGCAGTAGAGACCCAACATTCTGGCGATGAAAACGGTACGTGGAGACATGGCATCCTCCTTTAAGGTTCTGAGTATTCCGGCGCCGGGGTTCGCTCCGGCTTCTTCTCGCGTTCTTCGGTGAGCGTCGCTTCGGTTAACAGCAACGTGCTAGCAACCGAAACTGCATTCTCGAGCGCCACGCGGACGACCTTGGTGGCATCAATGATGCCGGCCTCGACCAAATCGACGTATTTACAGGTGGAAGCATCCAGGCCCATGTTGCCTTGGCCGGTCCGCATGCGATCGACCACCACTCCGCCGTCGAGCGCGGAGTTTTCAGCGATCTGACGCGTGGGCGCCTCAAGCGCTCTTTTGAGAATCCGCAAACCGGTCTTTTCGTCTTCTTGAGCATTAATCTCCTCAGCGTCCACGGCATCGATCGCTCGCAGCAACGCCAGTCCCGCGCCAGGCAGCACCCCTTCGGCGATGGCGGCTTTGGTTGCGCTGATAGCATCCTCGAAAGCTTCCTTCAGCTTCTTGGCCTCGGATTCCGACGGCGCGCCAACACGAATGACGGCAACTCCGCCCGTCAACTTCGCCAGCCGCTCACGCAGCTTTTCCTTGTCGTAGTCGGAG
>Ga0187888_1000430_pt1 | contig 45489 bp, 34 predicted proteins | sample June2016WEW_7_40_FD_132987 | JGI IMG/M metagenome (GOLD analysis project Ga0187888, IMG submission 132987) | Peatland microbial communities from SPRUCE experiment site at the Marcell Experimental Forest, Minnesota, USA - June2016WEW_7_40 | ecosystem: Environmental > Terrestrial > Soil > Wetlands...
CCCGCCAGCGCCGATAGGCTACTGCGAACGGAATCGCAGGTTCTTCTTACGCTTTTTATGTCATATCGAACAATCATTGTAATCACATCATCTCGCACGGACTGGCGCCGTCCCCAAACCCCGGCGCTGGGCTTCACGCCAGCCCAGGCCCGCGCCAGAGGGCAGGCCCTCATGGACTCCAATTCCGCTCGCGCTGGCCTTTACGCTCCGCGCCCTTTCCGGCGGGCGGAAAGGAAAGTGGAGGGCAGGAAATCATATTGGCACCACATTTTTATTTCGTCACTTTTCAACAATGTCCGAACCTCAAAGTCAGCCGCCTGCTCTTTTAGGTCTTTATCAGGTGTGGTATGGTTTGCGCCATGAGCGCGACATCGAAGTATTACGACTTGGCAGCGCCAATCGTCAAAATCAAGCTGAATGTCCATGCGAAAGAAGCGCCAGCCGACTGTAATTTCGAGCCAGTCGGTTGGTGTTCGCCTTACACATATCGAAAAGCCGCCGAACGCCTTGCCTATTGTTTTCGGCGAGAGTTTGATTATGACAGTGTGCAATATACGGCGGAGGAGGCAAATTTTGAGGGTTGGAAGGTTATGCGAGACCGCGTTTTGATGTTCGGAGAAAACGATCAGAGCATTTCACAACCTAATACGCGTAGGCTGTTTTATGGTGCTGTCAGTGTTCGGTGGATTGAATGGGAAAACGCTCCTGCTTCTTGGGCGTTAAATTGGGCGTGGTTCCATCCTTACGAACGCCGCAGGGGGCACCTGACGCGGGCATGGCCACACATCCTCCGAATGTATCCAAATCCGTGGCCGAGGCACCCAAGAAGCCCTTCGATGCAAGCCTTCCTTGAAAAGATGAACTTCACACATCCACTGGAAGCAATTGCCGACTTCGTGATTTGACATGTTTCATGCCTGTTCGCAACGACAAACGCGCCGCCCATCTGGTGAAACTCATTGCCACTTGCGGCCCGCTGGACATGGACGACCCGCAGCCCGCCATTACCATCATGCAGCCAGGGGGAGGATTGACCGTCAGAAACACACACGCGGCTGTGGACTCCAATTCCGCTCGCGCTGGCCTTCACGCTCCGCGCCCTTTCCGGCGGGCGGAAAGGATTTCAGTTTTAACTCGCCAATTTGCCGGATTGTGATAACTTCGCACCAACGCGCAAGGTCGGGAAATGACGTTGGCACTTGCATCAATTTGCATCAGCGTTTGGTCATCACCGTGCCTTTTGATGCGGAGATGGTGGAAGATATGCCGTTTGCAATGCACTATGATTGGGCAATTTAACGAATTATGAACATTTTGAGACAGGCTTCGATTCCCTTCACCAACTCCAATTGGGAATATTGAACAGCAAACGGAGAAAACTCAGCAATGGGAACGACCGAAATTCTGAACTCATCGGCTTGGTGCCGGGCCAGCGAGTTGCTCAGGGCGTTTTTTCGCCCCTGCCCAGGAAAACAATCTTGGGCTTGCTGAACGGGTGTTCGGGCTGGGTGAACTTGTCCACCAGACTGGGAGCCAGGGCCGGAGCGGGCGCGGCGGAAGGAGCGTTGTTCGGAGCAGGCCGCGGGCGCAGGGCGGAGCGGAGGGCCGATTCCACCAATTGCGCGCAATGGATTCGCACCGGCGGCAACGGACCCAAAGCCGGGGCCAACTCTTCGCCCGACATCGCCAGCACCTCCTCGGCCGTCTTGCCGCGAATCAACTCGGTCGCCAGACTGGCCACCGCGATGGCCGTTTCGCAGCCGAAATTCAATGTGCCGGATGACTTCGGCCACATCCAAACCATTGCGCCGGCACAGGCCTTCGAGCGACTCCTCCGGCTCAAATCCGCAACTGGCGCAGCCGCCGATGTGATAACGCCGGAAGAGCGCCCGCTGAGCGCCGGGAAAAACTTCCAGCGCGCGGCGCATGGGGGTTTGTGGATGGAGGGTGTCGCTCATGCGCCGAAGAATTTCTGGATTTCGCCGATCACCTCCACCAGGCGGTCCACTTCGGCGCGCGTGTTGTAAAAATAGAAGCTGGCGCGCGCGGTGGAATCCACCCCCAGGCGGCGCATCAAAGGCTGGTTGCAGTGATGCCCCCCGCGCAGGGCCACGCCCCATTGGTCGGCCACGGTGACGATGTCGTGGGCGTGGATATTGTCAAGCAAATAGCTTACCACCCCCGCCCGGCCGCTTTTCGGGCCGAAGAGGCGGATGCCCTTGAGCCGCCCCAGCCGTTCCAGGGCGTAGGCGGCCAGCTCCATGTCGTGGCGGGCGATGGTTTCGCGACCGAGGGCGTCGAGATAATCCATGGCGGCGCCCAGCCCGACCGCGCCGGCGAAATCCGGCGTGCCCGCCTCAAACTTGTGGGGCGGCGGCTTCCAGGTGCTGTGGAAAAAATCCACGCTGGCGATCATGTCGCCTCCGCCCTGCCAGGGAGGCATCCCGGCCAGCAACTCCTGCCGTCCATACAGGACGCCAATGCCTGTCGGGCCGCAAATTTTGTGGCCGGAAAAGGCGAGAAAATCGCAGCCGATTTCCTGCACGTCCAGGGGGCGGTGCCCCGCGCTTTGGGCGGCGTCCACCAGGGTGAGGATGCCGCGCCGGCGGGCGCGGGCGCAGAGTTCGGCCACCGGATTGATGGTGCCCAGAGTGTTGGAAACATGGGTGAAGGCAAAGAGCTTGACCTTGTTTCCCAGGGCCTCTTCCAGCCCGCGCAAATCCAGCAGTCCCTCATCGCCGGTGACCGGCAGATAGGCGAGGCTGGCGCCGGTGCGTTCGGCCAGCAACTGCCACGGGACAATGTTGCTGTGATGTTCCATTTCCGTGAGGAGAATGAAGTCGCCGGGTTGGAGGTTTTTGAGGCCCCAGGTGGCGGCCACCAGGTTGATCCCCTCGGTGGTGCCGCGCGTAAAAATAATTTCGTCCGCCGTCCGCGCGTTGATAAACCGGGCGGAGCGGACGCGGGCGGCTTCGTAATCCTCCGTGGCGCGCCGGCTCAATTCATGAATGCCGCGATGGACATTGGCGTTGTCGGTCTCGTAAAAACGGCTCACAGCCTCGATGACGGCGCGCGGCTTTTGCGCCGTGGCGGCGTTGTCAAAATACACCAGCGGATGGCCGTGGACTTTTTGGTTGAGGATGGGAAAATCCCCTCTGGTATGTTCGGCGATCATGGCCTTGGGACCTGCGTGGGCATGGGGTTACATCATGCCAAGCTGGAGCTTGGCCTCGTCGGAGAGCATGTCGCGGTTCCACGGCGGGTCCCAGACCAGCAGCACCGCAGCTTCCTTGACGCCGGGCAGGGCCAGGAGCCTGGATTCGACATCCTGCTGCAAAACCGGACCCATGCCGCAGCCGGGCGCGGTCAACGTCATTTTCACTTCCACGCGGTGGGCGCCGTCGGGCAGTGGGAGAATCTGCAAATCATAGACCAGCCCCAGTTCCACAATGTTGACCGGAATCTCGGGATCGTAACAGGTGCGCAATACCTCGTAAACCTGCTCCGCGGTCAATTGCCCCGGCCCGGCGGCCACGGGGGAAGCCGGCGGCTCCTTGCCCAGCGCGTCCGCGTCCTCGCTGGCGATGCGGGCCAGGTTGCCGTGGACCATCACGGTGTAACTTCCGCCCAGCGCCTGGGTGATGGTCACCGGCACGCCGGCTTGCAGCGTCACCGTCGTTCCCGCCGGAATCAGCACCGCCGGGCAATCGCGTTTGATGATAATCTCTTCGTGCATGGCAATTATGGCTTGAACGGCGCCGCCCGATTAAGTTCGCGTATGAATGTGACAACCATAGGTTATTGTATAACCCACGCCGGATAAACAATCAAGAAGCCGAGGAGCCGCCGCTTTTTGGGTTGCTCGGCGTTTTTTCCGGGATACCCTGCTGATCGCATCTCATGAAAGGATTTTGCGAATGACTGACTCGATGGAACAACAACTCGATAGTTTCGACCCCGCGCAACGTCGTGGGGCGCTGACCGCGCTTTGGCGGCAGGCACAGGAGGGGAAGATCCCGCTGCCGCCGCCCGGCACGGACGTGAACCTCCACGCGCATACTTTTTTCTCGTACAATGCGTATGGTTATTCCCCGTCGAAATATGCGTGGCTGGCGCGCAAGGCGGGATTGGCCGTGGCGGGCATTGTGGATTTCGACGTGCTCGACGCCTTGGAGGAATTTCTGGAGGCGGGGCAGTTGGTCGGGCTGAAGACTTGTGTGAGCCTGGAATCGCGCGCGTTCGTGCCGGAGTTTTCCACCCGCGTGATCAATTCGCCCGGCGAACCGGGCATCGCTTATCACATGGGGGTGGGTTTCACCTCCGCCGCCCCGCACCCGTTCCTGGCGGAGATGCGCAGCGCGGCGGCCCAGCGCACGCGCGATATGCTGGGCCGGGTCAACGCCTTCATGCGCCCCGTGGAACTGGATTACGAAAAGGACGTTGTGCCACTGACGCCCAAGGGCAACGCCACCGAGCGCCATCTTTGCGAGGCTTTTGAACGCAAGGCGGCGCAGGTCTTTCCCGACCCTGAAAAGCGCGCCGCCTTTTGGCGGGAGAAACTCGGCGACGCCCCGCCCGCAGGCGCGAAACTCCAGAACCTCCTGCGCGCCCGGACGATGAAGAAAGGCGGCGTCGGCTACGCGCAGCCGGGCCAAGGCTCCTTTCCACTGATGGCGGAAATGAACCGCTTCGTGCTGGAGTCCGGCGCGATCCCGACGCTGGCCTGGCTGGACGGGACGAGCGAGGGGGAGAAGTGCCTGGAGGAACTTTTTCAGGTTGGCATGGCATCGGGGGCGGCGGCGCTGAACATCATCCCGGACCGCAATTACACTCCCGGCGTGAAGGACCAGAAGCTGCGCAATCTTTACGACGTGGTTGCGCTGGCGGAGAAGCACCACTTCCCGGTGGTGGTGGGCACGGAGATGAATTCGCCCGGCAACAAGTTCGTGGATTCCTTTGGCACAGAGGAACTGCGGCCGCTGGGGCCGGTGTTCCTGCGTGGGGCGCATATTATCTATGCGCACTCGGTCCTGCAGCGGCAGAGCGGGATGGGCTATCTGAGCCGGTGGGCCGGCGCAACCTTCGCGTCTGTCCCGGCTAAAAATGAGTTTTTCGAGGAATTGGGACGCGCCCTCAGGCCGGAATTGGAGGAGCAATTGCGGCAGATGACCGGGAAGGAAACCCCCGCCCAGATTCTGGCCAAGACCCACCAAAACTAGGGCGCGGGGCGCAGGCCCTCGGAGCGGACGACCCACTGGCCGTTGCCGGGGAATCCGGGAGCGGGTTTGGCGGGGGCGCCGTCCCAGCCGGCGGCCATCATCGCGGTGGCGTAGAGCAGGCCGCCGTTGGCCGGCAGATAGATCGTCAGCCCCGGGCGCTGATAGACGTGGCCGTTGATGCCGTAATGGTTTTTCGGGGTGTCCAGAAAAAGAGCGTCCACGGCTACTTCCGGTTCGCCGAGGCGGGCGGCGCACATGGCCAGCATGGGGTAATCCCAGCCCCAGGTGTCCGGCCAGTTCCAATTGTCCAAAATCCAGCGCAGGGTGCGGCGCATGGTTTGGGGATCAATCCCCTCCCCCGGCAACAGCCCGAAAGCCGCGGTGACGGAGGGATGATCCTTGACCCACTTTTTTTCCGGCGAATACGTGCCGGTGGCGGTCTCGGTGAAAAGATACTTGTTGTCTTCCAGGGCGGGGGTGGAGAGGTTTGTCAATACCTGGTCCCACTTTGGCTCGCGCGGCAGGCCCAGGCGCTGGCGCCATTTTTGGGCGGCTTCCAGCCCCCAGCGCCAGTAAGTCAGCTCGAAAGTGGGATTGAGGGTGTGGTCCTTGGGGAAAATCTCCTGCGAACCTTGCAGGACCGGCCCCAGCACATAGCGGTTGCTGGCGGCCTGCCACACCGGGTAGGAGGCCATGAAGTCCGCCGTTTGCGTCACCACCTCGTTGAATTTTTCCAGGGTGGCGCGGTCGGCCCGGACGCGGTAACAAAGCTCGGCGTAGAAAATGGGATGGGGCTGCTGCCAGATTAGAAACGGGCCGACGGAGGAAGGGGAATCGTATCCGGCGGGGCCGGTCATCTTGGGCCAGCGGGCGCCGGCATAACCCTGGCGGGCGGCGATCTCGCGGGCGCGGGGCAGGATGGCCTGGTAATAGCCGAGGCTTCTTTCCAGCAGGGGCAGGCGGCCCCAGAGGGCGAAGTGGGCGGAGTGCCACCAGTGCATCTCCAGGTGAAATTTTCCCTCCCAGGTGTTGTAGGTCAAGCCGGTTTCCTGCGGCGGATAGCCGCCCGCGCATTGAATTGCTGTCAAGTACTGGGATAAGACGATGCGCCGTTCCAGCTCCTCCCAGCGCGGGTCTTTGCTCAACGACAGGTCAATGGCCCCGCCGCCGGTCCAGAAATCCTTCCAATGAGCCGCGGCCGCGGCCTGGGTTTGGGCAAAATCAGGCAGCGGCGCGGAAATGGGCTTGGGCGCAAAGGCGCAGACCAGTTCCAGCGCGTCCGCCGCGGGTGAGGAAGTGAGAATGAACTGGTGCGGGGCGGCTTCGGCGAGGCTGGCTCCGGGCGTCCAGCGGGCGGAGACGTAGTAAGAGTCCTGGTCGAGGGTGCGCGTGAAGGCGGCGCTGTTGGAGGTTGTCAACTGCATCACCGTCCGATGCGCGCCGGGTTTGGACCAGTCGGCGGTGGTGGTCGCGCCCGTGCCGTAGGGAAAATGAAGTTCGATGCGCACGCGCCCATCCTTGAGCAGGGGCGAAACCACGCGGACGGCCAGCATGTCAAGATCAGGATGGCAAATGGTGAGCGTTTCGACCGGCTGCCCCTGGAGGGTGAAGCGGCTGCGCAAAACGCCGCTCCACAGGTCCAGGGTCTGCTCCACGCCGCCCAGGTCATTGGTCAGGACGGGGCCGCCGTCGGATTTGGTGAGGATGAAAGCGATGCGCCCCAGGTGCAGGCGGTGGGGATTTTCGCGCAGCCATTTGATTTCGGGGGTTTGGCGGTTGCCAGGCTCGTCGTCGTAACTGACCATCCGGCCAAAGACATCGAAGTCCTTGAAATGAAATTTTTCCATGCTCCAGCCGTCCGGGTTGGGGAAGGAATGCCAGGCCCATTGAGAAAGGGTGCCCAGCGGGGTGGTGTTGTCAAAGGCGGCGGCGAAAGTTTGGAGGCCGGTGACGTCGGCCGTGAAGGCGAAATTGCCGTTGCCCACGGAGAGGGGATTATCGGGGTCGAAGCGGCGCAGGACCGGGTTGTGGCGGGTGACCAGCGCATGGCGGTCAATGGGCGGGAGCGGTTGGGCGGCCAACGACCCGGAGACACCCAGCAGGGGCCAGCCGGCCAGTGCCAGGAAAAGCGAGACTGTCGGTTTCATAAGTGGGCGCATGGATTAATGGGCGATCCGTTTACGACTTGGCTTCTGATGTTGCGATTGGCTTCCCGGCTTTGTCGCTTTGGCGGTTCTGTACGGTGGCGGGGATTCGGCAAGCTGTAGTGCTTTTCCTTCGCCGTTCCAATGATCCCACTCCTCCAGAATTCTTTCCAAGTCGCCTTCGCAAGGTTCATGAGCACTGAGGACAAAATCATTGATGGGGCGATGACGGGTCGCTGACTTTGGCGACAGCCTTGTGGTTTCCTCTGATCCGAACAATGGCAACGTAGATTCGCCTTCTTCTTCTCTTTCGGCGGATTGGGTCCTGGTAACGAAATCACCCATCGGTTCGAGGCCTTTGGCAAAGCGGCGGAGCGTCGCGCTGATGGCTTCGGGGCTGTTATCTACCCCGATCCAGCGGCGCGCCAGCCGTGAGGCCGCATTGAGCGTCGTACCGGAGCCGGAAAAGCAATCTAAGACCAAATCGCCCTTATTCGAGGAAGCTTCGATAATGCGGTTGAGCAGCTCCGGGTTTTTCTCGGTGGGGTAGCCGGACACCTCGATGTTCTGGTTATGCGCGTCTCGAAAATCCAGCCACAAGTCCTGCACGGGAACACCTTCGCTTTGGTCCAGGTAAATCTTCCGAAGCGGATTGCCGGTGGGCGACCAGTAGATTTCGCAGCGGGCGTCCATTTCGTCGAGGGTGCGGGGCGGGTATTGCCAGTGTTTTCCTGGGGGTGGATTGATGCCGCGCCAAGGTTTGCCCGTTTCGCCGTTGCGAACGCCTGGAGCGTGGACCGGAACTTTCTTGTAGAGCCGGCCCGTGCCGGCTTCCGAATACTGATACTCCCTGGCGGCCCGCTCTTCGGTCCATGGGTTCAAAGGGCGATGCCAGACATAATTTTCGGATTTTGTGTAGAATAGAATGTAGTCGGTGATGTTGCCGTATGTCTTGCGCGTGTAGTTCTTCGGATTGCACTTCTTGCGTGTAATCCAATTTCGGAAGTTCGGACGGCCAAAAACCTCGTCCATGACTGATTTGGCAAGGAAGGCCATGTTGTCGTCCAAGTGGACATAGATGGAGCCGTCTCCGGCCAATAATTCCCTGAGCAGGATCAACCGTTCGCGCAGGAACTCCAAGTAGTGGGCGCCTTCCAACAAATCCACGTAGGCGTCCCTCTGGTTGCGTGATTGGAAGGCGCTTTTCGTGGCGTAAGGCGGGTCAATATAGACCAGGCGAACCTGGCCGCGGACCGCGGGATCGCGAGCCAGGGCTGACAGGATGGCGAGATTGTCCCCGTAATAGAGGCGGTTGGGCGGCGGCACTTCGTCGCTCAGCGGCCAAAGCCGGTGGCAGATGGCTGGGGGAGTGTCGAGAATCTCGCGCTCCGTTTTCTTGCCCTCGTAACTCAGATGCACGTCGGTGTTTGCCGAGGGCATGCTGCTGGCACGCAATGCGTGGGATGCGCTCTGTGTCTTGTTTCTGGGAATTCCTGTCGCCATGGGAGATTGCCTTACGATATCAACCACTCGCGCGTGATCCGTTCCGGCACCATGCGTAGAGACGCAACGAGAATCTTGCCGGGGCGGCTGCGCTCCAACTTGGCGTAGTCATCCCACATCGAATCCAGTAAAAGGCCGGGACCGTCATTGGTGAAAATCACCTTGGTTCGGAGTTGATGTTTCTTGGCATAAACCAGAATCTCATCGGCGCAATTATGATAGCCGCCGGTGCGGTCGTCTTCTTGAGCGCCGCCCCGGTCGGAATCGTAGCGAGCCAAGCCGATGGCGAGAATTGCCTCCTCAGATTTGTCGAAGATTACAAAGTCAACTGGACGATCGGGCTTCGGATATTTCTCAAAAATCTCTCCCAGTAATATGTCCCTTCCCGCCCTTTCCGGTCCTTTGATGGTTAAGTCGGGAAAGCTTGAGCGGAACATCGCGAAGAAGCGTTCCGTCAGGTCATAGCCTTTCTTGCCCCGATCTTTGTATTCCCAGAGCACCGCGCAAAGCGCCTCGTCAGGAATTGGCCGTGTTGCGAAAGCCTCTTGCGCCTTGGGAATCGGACGAAAGCCTTTGCCAAATTCCCGGCAAATCTGCGCCGCCTGCGTTTTCTTCTTGAGCATTTCAACAGGGGTCTCCGGGCTGACATACTTGCGGAAGACCCGGGCCAGTTGGATGCGCATCCAACCGTCGGTCTGTTCGGAAATTTGGAGAAACAGGCGGGTGGAGGACTCTAAGGTTTTAAGCAACTGCCCGAAAAGAACGAGCACCGGTTTGTAGAGTTCGCAGGCATCCTTCAGAATGTCCGGGTAGTATTCGCCTGTTGCCAGCGTGATCCAGTTGGCTGCTTCTGGCTTGAAGTCTGCAAATGAGCGCGGGATCTTTCTTTTTCGTCGGTTCATTTATTTACTCGCAGCTTAGGATATTCGCTCCCGAACCGCAGCAAGAATTTCCTTCAATGCAAGTCGGTCCCAATTATCTCACAGCGCCCAGCTTGGCTCGATTTCGGCGTCCAGGGAAGTGGGGGGAACGCCGGCCAGGAGTTTGCGCTCGGCCAGGATGGCGATCATGGCGGCGTTGTCGGTGGAGAATTTCCTCTCGGCCAGGCGCAACACCAAGCCCTCGCGCTGGCAGGCGCGACACAGGTCCCGGCGCAGGGCGCTGTTGCAGGCCACGCCGCCGGAGGCCGTCACACAACCCACCCCAAGCCGCCGCGCCGCCCGGATGGTCTTGGCGGTGAGCACTTCGACAATCGCGGCCTGGACGCTGGCGCACAGGTCGCGCAATCGCGCCGGATCGCCGAGCCAGGACGGGTTTTTTTCCAGGAAATAGCGGACGGAGGTTTTCAAGCCGGAGAAGCTGAAATCATCGCCCGGCTCGTGCAACATGGGGCGCGGAAACTGGCAGGCCGCCGCGTTGCCCTGCGCGGCCAGGCGGTCCACCTCCGGCCCCGCGGGATAAGCCAGGCCAATGAGCTTGCCCACCTTGTCAAAACATTCCCCGGCGGCGTCGTCCACCGTGGAGCCGAGCACGCGATGCTGAAATTCGGCTTTCACATGGACGAGCAAAGTGTGGCCGCCGCTGACGATCAGGGAGACCGAGGGCTGAAATTGCGCGAAGTCGGCGCGGGGCGGTTGGGCGGCAATCCACGGGGAATAGAGGTGCGCCTCGTGATGGTGGATGCCCAGAAAAGGTTTGCCCAGGCTGAAGGCCAGGGCCTGAGCGGCCTTCAAACCGACCAGCAGCGCGCTGGGCAAGCCAGGCCCTTGCGTGGCGGCCACGGCGTCCAGCTCCGCGGGCGTCAGCCCGGCCTGGCGCAAGACCTGGCGCGCGACGGGCAGCAAGTTGCGGAGATGTTGGCGGGTGGCCAGTTCGGGAACCACGCCGCCGTATTCGGCGTGCAGGTCCGTTTGGGTGGCGATGACGTTGGCGAGCACAGCGCCATCGCGAACCACCGCCGCGCTGGTTTCGTCGCACGAGGTTTCAAAGGCGAGCAGGTTCAAGATTCAGGCATCGCGCTATGGGGCGGCGACGGCCACTTTGGTGGCCGGCGCGTTGCGTTGGGAATAAAGGAGCACGCCTTTGAGCAAATCCACCGCCCGCTCCAGTTGCCGGTCATGCGCGTTGGCGACCCTTTGGCGGGTCTTCTCGTCCAGGGATTCCATGGCTCCCGGCGAATGTTTCAATCGCAGGTCCGCTTCCTCCTCGGGCGACTGGGGCACGAAAATATCCGGGGTGATGCCGCGCTCGTGGATGACTTTGTGGCTGGGGGTATAGTACTTGGCGGTGGTCAACTTGAGGGCGGAGCCGTCGGAGAGAGGCAAAACGCTCTGCACGGAGCCTTTGCCGAAGGTCTGCTCGCCGACCACAATGGCATGGGTCTGGGTCTGCAAATCCTGGAGGCAGCCGGTCACAATTTCCGCCGCGCTGGCGCTGCCGGAATTAACCAGGACGACCATGGGCAAATCCATCCGCCTGCCGCGGCTGTGCGCGCGGTAAATGTTCGTCATGCCGCGGCCCTCGGTGGAGACAATGCTGGTGCCCGGTTTGAGAAACAGTTCGCAGACCTGCTCGGCCTGATCGAGCAAGCCGCCGGGATTGTTGCGCAAATCCAGGATCAAGGCCTTCATGCCCTTGGCCTGCAACTCCTCCAAAGCCGCGTGCAAATCGTCGGCGGTTCTCTCCCCAAATTCGTTGACGCGAACATAGCCGATGCCGTGGTCGCCGAGCGGAAATTCCTGTTTGTCATTGAGGTCCTGGACGGTGGGAATTTTCACCACGGCGCGTTTGAGGTCGTATCGCTTGGTCTCGCCGGTGGCGGGGCGGTGGATGGTGATGGAAACCCGGGTGCCCGGCTCGCCGCGGAGCAGCCCGACGGCGTCTTCCAGCCCCAGCTTTTCGGTGCTCTTGTCATCAATGCGGATGATTTCGTCGCCCGGCAGAATGCCGGCGCGGAAGCCTGGGGTGTCCTCCATGGGCGTGACGACGGTGAGCAATTTGTCCTTGCCCATCTCGACAATGATGCCGATGCCGCCAAACTCGCCCTCGGTTTGCTGTTTGAGGTTGTCAAACCGGCTGGGCTCCATGAATTCGCTGTGCGGATCCAGCGAGCCGATCATGCCCTTGAGGGCGGCGTGAACCAGGTCCTGATAGGTCAGTTTGTCGCCGTCCACATATTCATTGCGCACCTTTTCCATGACATCGGCCAGGAGTTTATAATTCTCGTAAGGATTGTCCCTGGCCGGGGCGGCCTGCGCGGAAAAGAGATAAATCCGCGCGCCCAAAATGAGGTTGGCTCCCAAAAGGGCGGCGAGGAGGCAGTAATAGGCGCGGCGTTTCATAAGCGATGTTCAGTTATTCTTGACCACAATAGTCATTTACCATACGCCGCGCCCGTCCCGTTGGCAAGCCGCCGCCGGCGGGAAAAGGAGCTTGAGCTTGTTCGCGTCGGGGAAAACAGTTGACTTTCGCGGCCCGATGGCCTAGGATCAGCCGTTTTGCAGCATTCTCAAATCAAAGATCCTTGTCCGTCAAAATCAAAACGAAAGGTCATGATGAAAATTGCCAGATTCGTTTCCCTTCGATCCTTGCTCTTGAAACTGCTGCCCGTGGCGGCGGGTTGCCTGGCGCTGGCCGGGACCACGAAGGCAGGCGATGTTTCGCAAGAAGTTTACCCTCTTTATTCCTTTACGGGCCTGAATGACGGAGCCAATCCCTACGCCGGCTTGATCCAGGGCAGTGACGGCTATCTCTACGGGACAGCTTACGAAGGCGGAACCAACGGGGAGGGCGCGGTCTTCCAAATCTCCGCTGATGGGGCGTTCACCCCGCTTTATTCGTTCGATTACAGCGATGGGGCTTATCCGTACGCGGGCCTGGTCCAGGCCAGCGACGGCTATTTCTACGGGACAACTTCCGAGGGCGGATCAAACTACTATGGCACCGTTTTCAAAATCTCGACCGACGGAGCGTTCACCCAGCTTCATGCGTTTGATTACAGCGACGGGGAAGATCCGTTCGCCGGCCTGATCCAGGCCAGCGACGGCAATCTCTACGGGACAACTGTTGGTGGAGGAACCAACTACGATGGCACGGTCTTCCGAATCTCCACCAACGGAGCGTTCACCCCGCTTTATTCATTCGATGACACCAATGGCGCTTCTCCGTACGGCGGCCTGATCCAGGGCAGCGACGGCAATCTCTACGGGACAACTTATGGTGGCGGAGCAAACCGCTACTATGGCACCGTTTTCAAAATCTCCACCAACGGAGCGTTCACCCTGCTTCATTCGTTCGATTACAGCGACGGGGGATATCCGAACGCCAGCCTGATTCAGGCCAGCGACGGCAATCTCTATGGAACAACTTATGGTGGCGGAAGCAACTACGATGGCACGGTTTTTAAGATTTCCACCAACGGAGCGTTCACCCCGCTTTATTCGTTCGATTTCAGCGACGGCGAATATCCGTACGCGGGCTTGATCCAGGGCAGCGACGGCTATCTGTACGGAACGACTTATGATGGGGGAACCGGCGGCGAGGGCACAATATTCCAAATCTCCACCAACGGAGAATTCAGTTTGCTTTATTCGTTCACCGGCACCAACGATGGCGCTTATCCGGAGGGCGGCCTGATCCAGGCGGCCAACGGCAATCTTTACGGCACGACATATTATGGAGGAGCCTCTAACAGCGGCACGATCTTTGTGGTGGATGCCCTCCAAGTCGCGCCTCCGAACCTTCTGTTCACCTTCCGCGCCGGCGGACCGATCCCCGCCGCAACCCAGACCATCACCTTGAACGGTTTGGCCCCCATTTCCTGGGGCCTAGCCAACCCCTCCACCGCGCTGAGCTTTTCGGCCACCAGCGGCGCCTTGACGCCGGGGGTGGCCACCTCCCTGACGGTCAGTCTGACCGCCGCCGCCGCCAGCTTGTCGCCTGAACTTTATTCCGCCACAATTCTGATCACCAATTTGAGCGATGGCGTTGTCCAAGGCATCCAAATTGATCTTCAAGTGCTACTCTCCTCCCTGGCCGCCTTGCCCGGCAGCGACGGGGAATATCCGTACGCCGGCCTGGTCCAGGCCAGCGACGGCTATTTCTACGGAACCACTTCCGGGGGAGGAACGTACGGCTATGGCACGGTTTTTCGGATCAGCACGAACAGCGCGCTGAGCATACTTTATTCGTTCACTGGCGGAAATGATGGAATTCCTACTTATGCCGGTCTCATCCAGGCCAGCGACGGCAATCTCTACGGAACCACTTCCGGGGGAGGAACTTACGGCTACGGCACGGTTTTCCGCATCTCCACCAACGGCGCGCTCACGACACTGTATTCATTCACCGGCCTGAATGACGGGGGCTATTCGTATGGCGGCCTCATCCAGGCCGGCGACGGCAATCTCTATGGAACCGCTTCTGTGGGCGGAGCCAATGGGTATGGCACAGTTTTTCGAATCACGCCCAAAGGCGGGTTCAGCGCGTTTTATTCGTTCACTGGCGCAAATGATCAAGCGTATCCTTACGCGGGACTTGTGCAGGCCAGCGACGGCTATCTCTACGGAACGGCTTACGGGGAGGCCTTCTACGGCGCAATTTTCAAGATATCCACCGGCGGCGCATTCACTTCGCTTTACTCGTTCTCCGGTGAGAACGACGGCGCTGATCCCGAAGCCCCCCTCATCCAGGCCAGTGACGGCTATCTCTACGGAACGGCAGCCGCGGGCGGGCTCAACGGCCAGGGGACAGCTTTTCGAATCTCCACCAACGGCGTTTTCGATCCGCTTTTTTCCTTCAATGATACCGATGGTTCAACTCCCCTGGCCGGCCTGTGTCAGGCGGCCGACGGCTATCTCTACGGAACCACGGCCACGGGGACTGGCCGCAGTTATTCTGGCACGCTCTTTCGACTCTCCACCAACGGCGTCTTCAACTCACTTCATCTCTTCAGCGGGCCTGATGGCGCTGATCCGCAGGCCGGCCTGATCCAAGCCAGTGATGGCGGTCTCTACGGAACAACGGTCAATGGCGGTTTCAACGGCCAAGGCACGGTTATCAAAATCACCACCAGTGGCGCGCTCACCCTGCTCCATTCGTTTGTGGTCACAACTCAGCTTGAGCCTGTGGGGGGGTTGCAGATCAGCGGCAGCAATTTCTACGGAACAACTTATTATGGCGGAACCAACGGACAAGGCTCCGTCTATGAATTCACCACCAATGGCGCCATCACCACATTCTATTCGTTCTCTTCCGGGACTGGCGATGAGCCCGAGGCCGGCCTGATTCAGGCCAGCGACGGCAATCTCTATGGAACAACTTATCGAGGAGGAACCTACGGCGATGGCACGGTCTTCCGACTCAGCACCAACGGAGTCTTCACCCTGCTTTTCTCATTCGATTACACCGATGGCGCTTATCCGGACGCCGCTCTGGTCCAGGCGAGCGACGGCTATCTCTACGGGACAACTTATAATGGCGGAGCCAACGGTGATGGCACGATTTTTAGGATTTCCACCAACGGCGCGTTCACCCTGCTTTATTCGTTCGATTACAGCGATGGCGCTTATCCGGCAGCCGCCCTCATCCAGGCCAGCGACGGTTATCTCTACGGGACAACTTATGAGGGGGGAAGCAACTACGATGGCACGATTTTTAGGATTTCCACCAAAGGAGCGTTCACTTCGCTTTATTCGTTCGATTACAGCGATGGCGCTTCTCCGGAAGCCGCTCTCGTGCAGGCCGGCGACGGCAAGCTCTATGGGACAACTTATGACGGGGGAACCTACGGCGATGGCACGGTCTTCCGAATCACCACCAATGGCGTCTTCACTTTGCTTTATTCGTTCACCGGTGGGGAAAATGGCAGCAATCCCACGGCCGGTCTGACCCTGGCCGGCAACGGCGAGCTTTATGGAACCACTCCCTCAGGCGGGGTGAGCGGTTTTGGCACCGTCTTCCAGATCACCACCAATGGAGCATTCGCCTCCATTTATTCCTTCGGCGGCGTCGGTGATGGGGGCGATCCCGTGGGCGGCCTGGTGGAGTTTAGTGACGGCTATCTCTACGGCATAACCGAGGAAGGCGGGGCCAATGACAGCGGCGCTGTGTTCCGTATTCTCGTTCCCGCGGCCACGGCCTCCCCGGGGCCGGTCACCATCGAGGTCCTGCCCTTCACCGGCAGCGATTTGGCCTTGACCTTCCCGACCGTCCTGGGCCAGAGCTATACCGTCTGGCAAAACACCAGCCTCGCGACCGCCGGGTGGCTCGTCTATACCAATTTCACCGGCAGCGGCGAGCCTTTCAAACTGGTCATCCCGGCCACCAACGCGCCTGGCGCCTTCTTTTACGTGACTGAGCCGTGATGGAAAATCGCAGAGAGGGATTTGCCCGCAAGGTCAAAAGTCCCTCGAAGGGTAGGGGATGCAAATGGCCCAAGAAAACCGCGCCCGGGGCCACAAGCGATTTGGAAAAGGCATGCCAAAAGGGCGCGGTGCGTCCATGTTCAACTTCTCAAGCGCCGGCTATTGCGCCAGCAGCCGCACCGGGCCAAGCAGTCCCGAGTTGGCGGCTGGAACGGCTGGTCCACCCCGCCGCGCGCCACCCGGCAGGCCGCCCGCGTTGGCACCGGCCCCGCCGCCACCGCGAGCCCCACCGCCGCCATCGGCGGGGAGCGCGCCCGGAACACCCGCTGGCGGACTTGGCGCCCCGGCCCCGCCCCGGCGACCGCCCGCGCCACCCGCGCCGCGTTCTTCGCCGGCCGAGGCCATCCGCACTTGAACCTCAAGCGTGTTGGCGCCGCTCTTGATCAACTGGGTCACGTCCCAAACATACGGCGGCCAGGAGCGCGCATCCAGCGGGGTGCCGTTGAGTTGGGCGCGGGCCTCCTCATGCACGTTGCCCAGATCGAGATAGACGCTCCTGTCTTGTGGCAACGCTGCCCCAATGGTGAATTCCTGCTCATAAACCGCCGTGCCGGTGAACGACGTGACGCCCATTTCCTCCCAGGATTTCAGCGGCGTGCTCAGTTGTTTCTCGCCGAGCGTGACCGACCACGGGCCGTCCAAGACGGCGAGGGCCTGACCGGTGGAGACCGCCGCCGACCCGCTGGCACCGGGCGGGAGCGGGCCGATGACGATGAAACGCGTCTCCTGCGACTCCAGCGACAGCGGCACGGCCACACTGCCGTCCGCCGGCGCGACCCCAGCCAGGGGATGAATCGTCCCGCTGGCGGCGTCCCAGACTTGAACGCGACCCGTGCCGACCAGCGCCGCGGTGCGCGTCTGGGTCCGGTTGGTTTCGTTGAAGAAGAGATACACTTCACCGTCCTTGAGGCTGCGGTGGATGTATTTGATCGCCGGACATGGGGTGTCAAGTTTAACGTCCGGCGGCGGCAGCGCGGCGACGACGCGCGCGGTGATTTCCGGCGTCGGTTCCAGGGTGGCGAAGCTCAGATCCGGCGCGGGATCGGGATGCAGGAAAGTCCGGTCCACCACCATCGTGGGGGTGCGGCCGACGAAGACGACCTTGCCGCCCCCGGCGGCGAAAGCCCGCAGCCGCTCCAGCACCCCCTTTTGGATCACCGTCGAGGCTGGGACGATCACGGCGCGATAGATTTGCCCGCTCAGGTTCTTTAATCCCCCTCCATCGAGCGTGCAGACCGAGGCGAGCGAATCATGGTCAATATGGTCGAAGTCTATCTGGTGTTCCATCAACTGGGTGACCAGCTTGACCTGCACGTCGTCGGCTTCCTTGTCGCCCAACCAAAAGCTGTCGGTCGGGTGATAGAGCGCGACCTGGGCCGCGGGCCGGCCGAGGGCCATCAGATACTGGGATCGAGTCACGTACCAGCCAAAGACGGCATTCGGGTTTTGCAAGGCCCCGCCACCGGCGCGAGGGGCGGCATTGAGGCCGCGGACATTCATGTAGTTGAGGCCGCGCACCAGTTGGTAATCGAAGACGAACTTCCCGCCTTGGCCCGGTTCGCCACCCTCTTCGGACCAGGCCTGGGGACGGCCGAACAGGTGGGCGGCGGAGCCAGCGATCTTGGGAAAATCCGCCACGATCCCAGGCCCGATCTGGTTGAGATTATCCACCCCGGGCACCCCGACGTAGCGCATGTCGCGCCAGTAGGACCCTTCGTTCTTGGTCATGTCCTCGCCGCCGCCGCCGCTGAGCATGGTTTCCTCGTGGTTGAGGTGCAGCATGTAAACCATGTGGTGCGCCTGGCACCAGTCTTGCATCGGCTTGTAGAAATTGTCCCGGAACATGCCGCTCCACACGTCCCAGTAATCGGCCTTGGCGCGCCGGGCCTCCGGCGTCAGCGGGGTGGCGAAGAACTGGGCGATGTAGGGGGTCAGGTCGTAGCCTTTTTGCTTTTGGAATGTCTCCAGCAGCCTGGGAGTCCAGGGCATGAAGCCGGTGTAGTCGGTTTCGTCGCCGCGGAAGCCGTGGATGGTGCTGCCAAACTCCTCGCCCGCGACCTTCCCGTAGGTTTCTTCAACGAGTTTCAGATAGGTGGCCGTGGCCTCGGGATCCAGATAGTCAATCAGCGAGTAAAGGCTGTCCTTGTCCCGGGTGCCGTCCTCGCGCTGTCCATAGCGTGTGGGCGAACTGCGGTAGAGGTGTCGGACAAAAGTAATCTCCCACGTCCCGCTCTCCGGCGCGGTCCATTTGAACTGTCCGTCCGCGGGCAGCGGCAGCACCGTGCGCGGCTGCCCAGGCCCGCCCCCGCCTCCTCGTCCGCGACCCCCCGCGGCGGGATTGGCCAGGATGCCGCGCGTGCCAGGAGGCAGCGGAATGCTCAGCGTCTGCCCGCAGACAACGCTGTAGCGCGCGTCGCCCGCGCTCCCCTGGAAATTCACCTCCCATGTTAGAAAACGATCCGAACCGCTCACGGTGCTTCCCGGCGCCGTCCATTTGAATTGTCTGTCCGCGGGCAGCGGCAGCGCCGTGCCCGGCGGCGCGGGCGCCGCCGTCCCCGGCGCCGCCGCCCCGGCGCGCGGATTGGCCAGGATGCCCAGCGCGCCGGCGGGCAGCGGGATATCGAGCGTCTGGCCAGCGGCGACGGTGTAGTGCGCGTCGGCGATGATGCCCTGCATGCCCAACTGTGGATATTCTTTGCTGATCCTGCCGCCGGCCAACCCGTCTGGATAACCATCGTCGCCGTCAATCCACATCTTCATGCCGCGTTTCTTGCACTCCTGGACGGCGAACTTAAACAGATCGAGATACTCGGGCGAAAGATACTTGGGCTGCCTGCCGCCACTGTTGATCATGTAGCCGCCGCCGCCGTTGGAGTTGACCTGCTCGATGTCCGCCAGAATGCGCTCCTTGACTGGAGGCCATCCCAGCGCCCAGTGGATGGCGCCATAATCTTTCGGCGGGTTGGCAAACGAGGCGGCCGCCTCGGCCACCGTGGGCATGGAGAGCTCCTGCCACGGCTCGGCGGCGCCGAGCCGCAGCGAGCAGCACACCACCAGGGCCAATCGCGGAAGAGTTTTTATTTGTTGACACATTGGCGCTACCGAGGGGGAATCTTGCGTGTTCACGCGAGGACTCTGCATCCGGCCATTTCGCGTGTCAATTTGGATTCCATTTTGGGAAGCTTGCTCCACTGTCATTCCTGGTCGGCGATCTCCGGGATGTAAACGCGCCACTGGCGCCGGGGGCCTTCATCCTCGTTGCCATAGGATCTGGGCGGCTTCCAGAGGGATCGCGACGCCGTCGCAGCGCGGTATCACTCGCGCGGTGTAGTCCCCGACCGGGCGGGCCGCGGACACCGCGGCGCTGTAAACGTAGCCGCCCGACACGCCGGCCAACGGGCGAACGTTCTTCATCTCCTGCCGCTCCGGGCTGCCTCCGTTGACTCCGTCGGCATAAAGCTCGGTTTGCACCGACTTGGGGTCCAAGTCATGGAGATAAACTTGAACTTCAAAGAGGTGCTGCCCGCCTTGGGTCTGCGCCTTCAGTTGGCCGAAGCGCAGCGCGCCCCATTTCAGTTCCAGACTGTGCCGCCAGGCGGCAATCTGGCCGCCGCTTGCGCCTTTGTTGGCAACGCGCGAACGCAAGGCGGCGGCGGCGGGAAGGTAGTGTTGCTCGGTGTATTCGCGCACCGCGCGGTCGGCGGAGAAGAGCGGTGTCAATCGCGCCATGCTTTCCCGCATCCGCGCCACCCAGGCCAGGGGAATGCCCTGATCGTTGCGGGAAAAAAATTCCGGGACCACCTCTCGTTCGAGCCGTTCGTAGAGCATTTGCGCTTCGGCGTCGTCCCAGGCCGGATCATCGTCATGCTCCTGGCCGTCCCCCAACGCCCAGCCCAGATCCGGCGCGTAAGCTTCCGCCCACCATCCATCCAATTCGGAAAGATTGATGCCTCCGTTGACCAGCACCTTCATGCCGCTGGTTCCACACGCCTCCCAGGGGCGGCGCGGCGTGTTGAGCCAAACATCCACCCCCTCCACCAGGCGCCCGGTCAAATGCATGTCGTAGTCGCTGAGGAAAACCGCATGGGGGCGAACCTCGGGCCGGCGAATGAACTGGATCCATTTCTGGATCAGGGCCTGCCCGGCGAGGTCTGCCGGGTGGGCCTTGCCCGCGAGGATCAGTTGCACCGGACGCTGGGGATTGGATAAGAGCCGGAGCAGCCGATCGGGATCGCGCAGCAGCAGGTTCGGTCGTTTGTAGGTCGCGAAGCGCCGCGCAAAGCCCAGGGTCAACGCGTCGGGATCGAAAAGATGCTTCACCCTCTCAACCGCCTCGGGCGGCGCCCCGGCGGCGACAAGGTGCCTGGCCAGACGCTGGCGGGCGTAGTCAATGAGCGACTTGGTGGCGACCGTGCGAAACTGCCAGAGGTCGGCGTCGGAGAGGCGGCGAATGTCTTGCTCCAGGTTTTCTTTGGTCCCCAGCCAGCGGTCTTTTCCACAGGCCTTGGTCCAAAGGTCGTCGGCGGTCGCCGAATCCCAGGTTGGCATGTGAACCCCGTTGGTCACGTGTCCGACGGGCACTTCCTCCGCCGGCCAGCGCGGAAACAGAGGCTCAAAGAGATGGCGGCTGACTTTCCCATGCAAACGACTCACGCCGTTGACCGCCCCGCTGCCGCGGATGGCCAGATAGGCCATGTTGAAATTCTCCGAGGAGTCGTTGGGATTCTGGCGGCCCAGGGCCAGAAAGTCGCGGACCGTGATGCCCAGCTTTTCGGCGGCGTACCGGGCGAGGTATTGTTCGATCAGCGCCGGAGCGAAACGATCAAAGCCGGCGGCCACGGCCGTGTGGGTGGTGAAAAGGTTTCCCGCCCGCGTGGCGGCCAGGGCGACTTCAAAGGGCTGCACATTCTCCCGCATGAAATCGCGGGCGCGCTCCAGGATGGCGAAGGCCGCATGCCCTTCGTTTAGATGACAGACTTCCGGTTTGATCCCAAGGGCGGCCAGCAGCCGCCATCCGCCAAGACCCAGGACTATCTCTTGGACCAGGCGCAACTCCGGCCCGCCCCCATACAACTCGCTGGTGATACCCCGATGAGCGGGAAAGTTCGCCGCGTCATTGCTGTCAAGGAGATAAAGTTTCACCCTCCCGACCTGGACCTGCCAGGCGCGCAGCCAGACCGAGTAACCGGGCAAGGCAATCTCCAACCGCAGCCACTCGCCGTTGGGCTGGCGCAACGGCGTGATCGGCAACTGCCCGGGGTCGTTGTACGGGTAAAGAGCCTGTTGCGCTCCGTCCTTGTCAATCACCTGGCGAAAATAGCCTTGCTGGTAGAGCAGCCCCACTCCGACCACCGGCACGCCTAGATCGCTGGCGGCTTTAAGCTGATCGCCGGCCACGTTGCCCAAGCCGCCCGAGTAGATGGGCAGCGCTTCGCTGAGCATGAATTCCAAACTGAAATACGCGACGCAGGTTAAAGGAGCCTGCGGATGATGTTGCTGGAACCACGCGGGCGTCGCCGTCGCCTGCCGCCTGGCCCGCAGCAAGTCATCAATGTTCTTGCGGAAGGCCGGACCCTCCAGGACCCGCTTGAGTTGGTCCCGCGAAACCGTTTGCAAGACAACCCATGGATTCTGCGTCATTTCCCACAGCGTTGGGTCAAGCTGCCGCCACACTTGATCGGTGGCATGATTCCAGGACCAGCGCATATCCAGGGCCAGCTCCGCCAGGCAATCGAATCCCTCGATGTCCTTGAGTAATTGACAGCCGATCGGCTCGCCGGCAGGTGTTTGTTCGCTCATAGTTTCTCTTTCAATCTGGCGCGTTCATCCGGCAAAGGCAGTCCCGACAAGCGCGCGAATGCCATGGTGTTTTCACCCCATGGGTGATTTGTAATTTCGCCAATAACTTGCGGTTCGAGTTGACCGCACACGCAATCGTATGAAACACGCAAACACGCGGCGTGGGAATGCAAATCTCGCCTCAGGCTCAGTCCCCGGCGCCGGCCTCAGGGCTGCGCGTCGGCCTGCTCCAGCACGGAGAGGATCATGCCGAAAGCGTCGGCGAAATCAACATCACTGCCCAGGTCCACCACAAAGCAGCCGCCGGTGTTGGGCCGGGCGGCGGCGTGGCCGTCGGAAAAAAGAATGTCGGCGTACCTTTGCTGGTGATGCGTGCTGGGCAGGACGTTGTAGGGGGCCAACGCGGGCGAACACAGAAACTGGGTGTCCATCGCCAGGGCGCAGATGGGCAGGCCATTGCGGTTGGCGCCCAGGTTGTCGAGCTTGATGTGCGTGGGGAGGAACGGGGTGGAGCTGTCGAAAAGCTGGGTGTTGCCGGCATGGCGGTAGTAGTAACTGCATTGCGCCTGGCCAACGCCCACTTGCGCCAATTGGGCGTCGCTGTCCACGAACTGATCGCTGCCGGGACAGAACAGTATCTTTGGCTGGCTGGCCACATAGCCCTGCAAGAGCAATCCCAAAGCCACCGGAGCGCCGCCATTGAGGGAAATCAGGCTGGTGGGCGCGCCGGTGGAGGGATAAAGATCCAACGGGCTGATGAACGGGGGAGCTTCAGGGCCGAAAGGGATGTTCCCCGCGCTGTCGTCGGCATAGGCGCGGATGGCGATGCCCAGTTGCTTAAGATTGGACAGACAAGCGATTCCTTTGCTTTTGGCCTTGGCGGAGGACAAGGCGGGCAGGAGCAGCGCCGCCAGAATCGCCATTGTGACAATCACCACCAACAACTCGACCAGACTAAAGCCTCCAGGGGGCGATGACCGGGCCGGGTTTTTCATGGGCCGTTCCTTCGTTACGGCAACTGCTGCGCCGTGTAGAACCGCGGCCCCGCGCCCGCCGTCGAATCCACAAAGGGCAGGCTCCCGGTGAGGTTGGTGAGCGTTGCCAGGCTGGTCCAATTGCTGACCGGCTGAGTCAGATTGCCCGTGGCAAGAATCTGGCAGACAACCCCCGGTTCGCTTTGCACGGTCAATTGCATCGGGCCGCCAGTCTTGGCCGGGCTGGCCAGGTTCAAGGCGGTCGTTTCGACCAGGACCACGTTGCCGGCATCCCAATACCCTCCCCACTGTGCGGGGTCGTCGAAATCAGGGGTGGCCAGCAGTTGGATGCCAATGTTCCGTCCAGCCCAGGCATCGCTTGCGGTGACTCCGGGAACTTGCACCTGAAAATCCACCAAGTGCGTGTTCGTGGGAAAATTATCCGCCGTGTTCGTCACCGTGGTTTCCGCCACCGTGATCATATTATTGGAGGCATCGCGGTAGTAGAGGCTCAGTTGCAACGTGGAACCCTCCGCCATGCCCCCACCGCCCCCAATCAGCCCGACGGTCAGCGTGTAGGCCTTGCCGGCGTTGAAAGTGGCGCCAAGGTCCTGGTAAATCGCCAACTGGGGAATGGCGAACAGAAAAGCGGCCTGGACCCCGTCGCAATTGTCAATGTACTCACCGGGAAAAGGGACGTTGTAAAAGGTGCCCGCCAAGTCCGTCCACGGCGTGTCGTCAAACTCGGTGGGATCATACCAGTCCGGCTGGGACGATTCCTCCCAGGAAGCCAGGACCGGGGCGGCGTAGGGGGCGTTGGTCCCAATGTCCGGCGATGCAAAGTCGTAATTGGGAACATAGAGGTTCCCGGCCCGCAGCGCCCCGGCGCCCGCCAGCAGAACCGCCAAACCGAGCGCGGCAGCCAACAAATGCCGCCTCGAACTGGACAGCAATTCCCGCACGATCCGCCACCGGGTCTTGTCCGCCAGGGCCTTGAGAAACGGCGTGCAGCATTCAGAATCAGGTTTCGTCATACAGCCATAAGATTACACTGTTCCAAACCAATTAAAAGCCCTTGAAAATCGTGTTGCTTGACGGCCGCGCCGGGACCGGCGCCTCTCCGGCGGGATTTCAGGACGATGAAACCACCGGGGCCGCCGCGGCGCTCTTGGCGGCGGGCGCGGCGCCATGGCCCGCCGGTTCAGCCTGGCGGCCGGCTTTGACCTCGTTTTTCACCAGGAGCCGTCCCACCACGCAGGCCAGGCCGAACATGATGAGCGTGCCGATGGCTCCGGCGATGGCGGTGGCGATGGCCGCCGAGCTGATGCCGGGCATTTTGTAATTCGGGATCCACGTCCTGATGAGCGTGGCCGCGTGGCCCTCAAATCCGAATTTCCGCGCCACCTGGTCCAGTCCGTCCGGCCAGGTGCAGGCGTAAGGCGAAACGAAAATGGCCAAACCCAGCGCGACCACCAGGCCGAACGCCAGAAACTCCAGTCCCGCCCCGCGCGGGTTCGGCAAGTTTTCCGCTTCCAGCAAATCCGGCCGCGCCCGCGCAATCGCCAGAATCACCAGGGCCGTGATCAAGCCTTCGCCGACGCCGATCAGCGCGTGCACGCCCACCATCGTCGGGAACACCACCCCCGGCGGAAGCGTGCCGGACAAAGACAATTCCCCGGCGCACATCACCGACGCCAGCACGGTCGAAAGCCACGCCGCGAAAAACACCGCCGTCACCCGCCCGCGCAAGCCGGGCAGGATTCCCCGCGCCGCCCGGTAAATGTAATAGCCGCAGACGCCCCCGATGAACGACATGTTGAAAATGTTCGCCCCCAGCGCCAGCACCCCCCCGTCGCTGAAGAGCAGCGCCTGCACCGTCAGCACGCACGCGATCACAATCGCCGCCGCCCCCGGCCCCAGCAGCACCGCCGCCAGCACCCCGCCCAGCAGGTGGCCCGACGTCCCGCCCAACACCGGAAAATTCAGCATCTGCGCCGCAAACACAAACGCCGCCCCCAGCCCCATCAGCGGAATCTTGCTGCGCGGCAGCGTGCGGCCGACCTGCCGCCCCGCCGCCGCCAGCCCGCCCGCCGACAGCGCGCCGGTGATCGCGAGCGTCTTGCCGTCCAGAAAACCGTCGGGAATGTGCATAAATTCTTGTTCAGCTAATGAGTTTGTGCTAAGTGTTACAATCAAACTAAACAGTAATACTTTATGTCGGTTCCGTCAAGGCCAAACCGGTAATTCCCGCCGATGAGCGCCAGTCATTTCATGGATCGCGGCCCCGGCCGCGGCCCCTTGCATCGCGCCCCGGCGGGCTTGAAACTGGCCGTGGCCCTGGCGCTGGTGCTGACGGTGGTGTTGCTGCCGCGCGCGCAACTGGCGGGATTGCTGGCCGTCGCCGCCGTTTTAACCGGACTCTTCGCCCTCAGCGGGATGGGCGTTTTGTTTCTCCTCAAGCGCCTGTTGCTTTTGGAGCCGCTGGTGCTCGGCGTGGCCGGCTTGATGTTCTTTCAACCCGGCGGCGCGCGGCTCTTTGCGCAGGTCATGCTCAAGGCCAACCTCTGCCTGCTCGCCACGATTCTGCTCTCCCACACCACCCCGTTCACCGAGCTGGTGCGCGTGCTGCGGCGCTTGCGCGTGCCGTGGCTCTTCCTGACCACGCTGACGCTGATGCACCGGTATTTGTTCGTCCTGGCCGACGAGGCGGAACGCATGCGCCGCGCCCGCGCCAGTCGCACGTTCACCCGCGGACGCCGTTTCCAATGGCAGGCGCTCTCCTCGGTCGTCGGGCAATTGTTTGTGCGCGCCTCGGAGCGCGCCGGGCGGATTTACAACGCCATGTGCGCCCGCGGCTGGAAATGAAATGAGCGCGATTGAAATCACCGATCTTAATTTCCGTTACCACGACGGCACGGAGGCGCTGCGCGGCCTGAGCTTTCGCGTGCCGCCGGGCGAGTGTGTCGCGCTCCTCGGCCCGAACGGTTCCGGCAAATCCACCCTGCTGCTCCACTTGAACGGGCTGCTGCCGGAAAAAACTTCCGGCGACCCCGCCGTGAAAATTCATGGCGAGCCGGTCGCCGCCCAAAATTTGGAAAAAATCCGGCGCCAGGTCGGGCTGGTCTTTCAAGACCCGGACGACCAGTTGTTCTGCCCGACGGTGGCGGAGGACGTCGCGTTCGGCCCGCGGCAACTTGGGTTGGGCGAGGCGGAAATCGCCGCGCGCGTGAAAAAATCTCTGGCGCAGGCCGGCCTGGCTGGTTTCGAGAACCGCGCCACGCGCCATTTGAGCCACGGCGAAAAACGTCGCGCCTGTCTGGCCGGCGTGCTCGCCTGCGAACCCTCCGTGCTCGTTTTGGACGAGCCGACCAGCGACCTGGACCCGCGCGGACGCCGCGAATTCAAGGCCCTGCTGCGGACCCTGCCCGCAACCAAGCTCATCGCCACGCACGATCTGGAACTGGCGGTCGAACTCTGCGCGCGGGCCATCATTCTGGATCAAGGCCAAATCATCGCCGATGGCCGCACTGTGGAATTGCTGGCCGACGAAGAATTGATGCTCGCCCACGGCCTGGAGCGCCCTCACATCCTGCGCCATATCCATCCGCATTGATTTTCCCGCCTACCGCGTTTTTGCCACCCACTCGGCCAGGCGCGCCGCGTTGCCCTTCATCGCGCTGATATAGTCGCCCTTGTCCGGCTGGCTGGCGCAGGTGTGAAAAGCCACCGGCTCAACCCCCATCTTCCGCAGCCGCTCCGCCACCGCGGGCAGCGGGTCGTCCTCCCAGACCATGATCTTGCCGGGATGCGAGGCGTAGAGCTTCTCGAATTTCTGCCACTCCTCGGCGGAGGGCATTTCGTCCGGCTCCCAGTGGACGTTCTCCAGGTTCCACCCATAGCGGCGGGCCGCGTAATGATAGACCGGATGCGACGCCAGCAGCGGCGCGCTGCCCAGCGGCGCCGACGCCCGTTCCAGCGCCGCGTCCACCTCGTCCAGGTCCCTGTCCAGAGATTGCAGGTTCGCGTCGAAGTCCTTTTTTGCGGCGGGTTCCAGCCGCACCAGTTCATCGTGAACCGACTGCGCGTGCAACTTGGCCTGGCACGGGTCCATCCACGTGTTGAAGTCCATCACCCCGTGGCTGTGCAGCCCCTCCTTCCCGTGGCTGTGGGTGATCACCTCCCCGTTGGTCATGTAGCGATCCGCAAACGACGCCGAAGTGTTCACCTGTATGGCCAGCGGCAACACGCTCGTCAGCCGCCATTTCTCGCAGTCCGCCCCGTTGAGCAGGATCAAGTCGGTCTGCTGATAGGCCCGCACTCCCTTGGCGTCCGGTTTCCAGAACGACGGGTCCACATCCTGGGGGATTGGGAAGACGATCTCGACGTGATCGCCGGCAATCCGGTGCGTGAAATACCACAGCGGATAGTTGGACACCGCCACGCGCGGCTTCGCGCCGGGCGCGCGCGGCGGGACGGGCGCGCCGCCCTGCGCCGCCAAATTCGCCGCCGCGGCCTGCCCGCTGGAGATGCCAAATTTCCCCACGACCAGCCAGGTCAGCCCGCCCGCTATCGCTACGCCCGCCCCCACCACAATGACCACTTCCGCCGCCTGCATCCCAAAGGTCATCCAGCGCGCGCAACCGATCTTGAACATCGTCTCCATCTCCCCACGCCGCAGACGCAGCGACAGCAACACCACCAACGCCAGCAACAGCGCCATCGCGCCTCCGACCAGCGCCGCCTGGCTGTCGAAGAACCGCTTGACCCGAAACACCAGATCCAGCGTCTCGGAAATGACCTGCTTGGGCACCAGCAATTGCACCGTCGCCTTGGGATCCTCGTAGCGCCCGCGCAGGATCGTCGCCGACTTGGTGTCCCGCGGCACCACCAGAATCGCCGTCACCGGAAACGTCCCCTCGTCCCCATGCACGTGGAACAGGTCCATGTTCGTCTCCGTGATCTCCTGATACGGCAGCACCGCGTCGCTCACCGCCAGATTCGTCGCCGTGCGCCCCAGCAGCATGTTCGTGTCCACTGTCGTCGCGTCCGCGTGTCCGTGCATGATGCCCAGGATCATCCACTCCGTCTTGTAATCCGTGAAAATCGCTCCGTCATCCGCCGTGCCCGTCGGCGCCAGCACCCCTTTGATCACCATGTTCACCGGATACGACCCGGCCAGATCGAACACATTCTCCGGATCACTCGGCAGCTTGTCCCCGGGCTGGAGCGCCAATTTCTCCGCCACGGCCGCCCCCAGCACGCAGTCCGTCACCCGCGTCAGGCCCTCCCCCTGCGCGACCCGCAAGCCGCGGAAGTCGAAATACTCCAGCGACGTCCCAACGATGGGAAACCCGCGCGCCGCGTGTTTCTCCAGGATCGGAATCCCCAGCGCCAGGCCGCTGCTGTTGATCGCCGCCACGTCGGCCATCGTCAAATCCCGCGCCGGCTTGCCGCGGAAGTAAAGGGCGTGGAGCACCAGGTCCAGCCGGCTCCCCAGCGCCCCCGCCACCAGCGGCGTGGCCTCCGCTCGCGCCAGCAGGCCCCGCTGGTAGTTGCGCACCAGCAGATTCACCGCCAGCGGCAGAAAAACCCCCACCGCGATGCTGAACACCATGATCGCCGTCTTGATCTTGTTGAAGCGCAGATACCGCAGCGCCAAAAACAAAACATTCTTCATCGGGAGCCTCCCGCCGCGAATTCGCGGCAGTTGATCACGCGCGGGAAACGCCCCGCCACTTCCGTGTCGTGCGTCACCATCACCAGCGTCGCCCCGGAACGCTCCACTTGCTGGAACAGCAGGTCCACCACCCGCCCCTTGGCCGAGGGATCCAACTGGCCCGTCGGCTCGTCGGCCAGCAGCAGCGGCGGCTGCGGCAGCACCGCCCGGCAGATGGCCACCCGCTGCTTTTCCCCCTGCGAAAGACGGTGCGGAAAATAGCGCAGCCGGTGTTCAATCCCGGTGTCCCGCGCCAGTTCTTCCACGCGCCGCTCAATCTCCGGCGTGAATCGCAGCGCGGGGTTCAGCCGGTAGGGCAGCAGGATGTTTTCAAACGCATCCAGGTACCCGACCAGCTCGAAGTTCTGAAAGGCCAGTCCGATTTTCGCCACCCGGAACGCGCGCCGCGCCGCGTCCCCCAGCGCGTTCATCTCCCCGTTCCCCACCCGGATCGTGCCGCGCGAAGGCGACAGGATCCCGGAGATCAAATTCAAGAGCGTGGTCTTGCCCGATCCGCTCGGCCCCACGATCACCACCCGCTCCCCCGCCGCGATCTTGAGCGACGGAACCGCCAGCCGGAAATCACTCTGCGGAAATTGAAATTCCAGATCGGAAATCGCTATCATAATTCCCTTCCCGCCGCCGCCGCCGGGATCGCCATCATGGCGGTCGCCGCGGCCGGCTCTATGAGCGCGAGGCCGCTCTCACGGGTTCGAGATGAATTGGCGCTCATAAGAACGAGTGTGGGCCTCGTTCCAAGTACTACGCAATACAAAATCGTGTGCGGATTATCGTTTTTAGGTTATCTTAACATACGAACAAGCAATCCTTATCTTCTCCGGCAGGCCTCGCCCCTGCTTGCGCCCCTGGCGCGCCTGGAGGCGTTTGACACCGCCCGCCGATGCTCTAACATGGGCGCCGGCCCAAATTGATTATGAAACAAGATCAGGTATGCCGGTTCAGCGTGTCGCTGCCGCCCAAGTTGCTCGAACAACTCAATCAAATGGCTAAAGAGAAGGGCTACGAAAACCGCTCTCAAGCCATCGCCAACATGATCCGCACCGAGTTGGTGGAACACAAACAGAAATTCTCCGCCGCCGAGATCGCCGGCACCATCACCCTGGTTTATGACCACCACAAGCAGCATGTCCAGGCCGTCCTGACCGACATCCAGCACGATCATCACCAGGTCATCGTCTCCACCATGCACGTCCATCTCGATCATGACAATTGCCTGGAAGTTCTGGTCGTTCGCGGCAAGGCCGACATCATCAAGAAGATCGCCGATGAACTCACCACCGCCAAAGGCGTCAAACACGGCAAATTGACCGTCACAGGAACCGGAAAAGACTTGCCCAACTGAGTCCTCTCCTCAGAACAATCCCCGTGGGCATTGACTTAGAGCCTTTCAGGCTTCCCAATCCCGCCAGGGCCAGACTCAGCAGCCCAAAGCTGCTGGCGCCATCCGGCACGGTCAAAGCGGTGAGGTCGAACGTATCAGAATAAACTGGATCAGGGCCTAGCTCGGGTTCCCCGGCCCAGGCAATCGTGATGGTGTCCCCGACGAGGGACGCATTTAATCCGCCGTTGTTGAAGTCCTCGGCCCCCACCAGGGTAAGTGTCATGCCCGCAAATGCCGGGTCGGTAAAAGTCATCTTCAATGCGCTGGCGTTGCCGGTGTAGTCATCCACCCCTACGGTCAACTGGTTTCCAGTCAAAGTCGCCATGTCCAACTCTCCGTCGGGGTCCTCAGGACCGTAATCCGCCAAGGCGCCAAAGGTGATGGATGGAGCGGTAATCGGCACGTTGTAGGGCGATGAGGTGTTCGCGTCGCCCGCGGGAATGGTCGTCACAACCGGGTAATAGTAGGAGCCGTTCGCCGGATCGAACATGTTTACCGTATTAGTGCCAAAAGTCAGATCACCGGAGACGGACGAGCCAATGAGGCCTTGGGCAATTGTGGCCGGGCTGGCCAGGCAAGCGGCCGCCGTGACTGCGAGAATCGTTTTCATGTTCCAGTTTTCCAGGATTACGCCGCGCTAAAACATCTGCCTAATCGGAATAATGAGATTTTATAATGCTCTGCTCTGACAAAAGTTAGTCACGCTTTCGCGGAATTGCAAATCGCGCAAAATCACATTGGTGTCTTAATTCGGAGCGCGCGCCCTCGCGTGCAGGGTTCAGCGCCCTGAATCCATTCACCGATCTCAGCGACGAGGGCGTCGCTGGCTGCACGCGGGGGCGAGATGGAACAACAGAGGGCTGGCCCGCGGCGATGCGGGCTGCATCGATACGAGGCCTTGCAGGCTCATCATTTGACCCGACTCTTGGAAATTTGATAAAACTCAAACCACAGAAATGCCGCTCCCCCGAAGCCACAGGCAATCCACAATACAAAAACTGGTCCGGGGCGCGCTCCTACAACTGAAAACAAGCCCGCAATCTGGTAGAGAAAATAACCGGTGAAGATCGTGAGAAAAGTAGCCACCAAACCGGTGGCGCAGATCTTGACCCTCCTTTGCAATCTGGGCGACAAGCGGCAGAAACCCTCTGCGATCAGCCCGCCGCCGATGGCAATAGCAGCCACCCATAGCAATTGCAATGGCTGAGCCGCGAAATAACGAATTGGCTCATTGGCATTAAAATCGCGGACAAAATCTCCCACAGCGAAAATCCCAAACAACGCGAGAGCAAAGACGCCGAGCCATCTTTTCATGTGGAGCCAGCTCCTTTCCTCACCTTATTAGCAGCCGGAGGAACACGGCCGCGGCCCCGATGCCGATGCGCCAGAGATCATAATTGGCTCCCGACGAGAAACCCGGCCCCAAACCGGAGCCCAGACCGGTCCCCGCCGCCGACTGCCAGGCCACCCTGCGCCGTTCGTCTTCCAGGTCCGCCATCTCCCTGGCGCGCGCCTCGGTCAATCCGCCTGCCTGGATGAACTCGACGATGTGGCGCAGATCGTCGCGGTCGAACCAGGTGCCGTGCCGGCTGCACACATCCACCACCACATGGGAACAGTTGGCGAAATTGACGCGGTTCATCAACTCCTTGCAGACCGGGCAGGGTAGGTATTGGATTTTCCCCAACTCCACCGGCTCGGCCGGCAAATGGGAAGCCATGCCCAGCACGGCCGCCTGCTCTTCGTGGTCCTCGCAAATCTGATGCAGGGAATCCGGGTCCACCCAGATTCCTTCGCAATGGGGACATTCCCGCACCTGGTTTTTGCCGATCATCACCGCCTCCATGTCCACCTTGCAGCGCGGGCACAACTGGCCGGTCGCCTCGCTGACTTCTGTCCGGTCCGCTTTTGCCCCGCAGTGGGAACAAAACTTCTCGCCGACGAACATCATCCCAAAGCAGGACGGGCAGGCGACCGTCGCCAGGCGCGCCCCGCAATGGTCGCAGCGCGTGGCGTCCGTCGAGGCCGGCGCGCCGCACATGGGGCATTTGAGAGTTTCCGCGGGCATAAATGGCAGTTGCGACCGTATTGCAAAATCCCCGGCGCGTCCATTACAAATTCCGCCCGAGATTATACTTTCCAGATTTGCCCCGGACGGAGATGATGGTGCGCAGACGAAAGGCACACAATGAGCTTGATTGATTATCTGAAAACACAGTTCCTGGAAATCATCCAATGGCAGGACGACTCGCGCGACACGATCTCCTTCCTCTACCCGGACATGCAGAAGGAAATCAAGCGCGGCGCGCAACTGATCGTGAGGGAGTCCCAGGTGGCGCAATTCGTCTATCAAGGCCAGTTCGGCGACACCTTCGGGCCGGGCACCCACACGCTGGTGACCGACAACATCCCGATCCTCTCGACGCTCAAAGGCTGGAAATACGGGCTGGAATCGCCGTTCAAGGCGGACGTTTATTTCGTGAACACCCGCCTGTTCACGGGCAACAAATGGGGCACCGCCAACCCCATTATGCTGCGCGACGCCGATTTCGGCATGGTGCGCGTCCGCGCCTACGGGACCTACGACTTTCACGTGGTAGATGTCAAACTATTTCTCAAGGAAGTCGCCGGCACGGACGGGCATTTCCGGCTGGACGAATTCGGGGACACGATGCGTTCGCGCATCGTCAGCGTCTTCACCGAGGCTGTGGCGCTGGCCAAACTGCCGGTGCTGGACGTGGCCGCCCGCTGCCAGGAACTGGGGGAGGCCCTGCTGCCGATCATCAACCCGGCGGTCACGAGCAAGTACGGCCTGGAAATCCCCAGTTTCATCGTGGAAAACGTTTCCCTGCCGCCCGAAGTGGAGCAAGCCATAGACAAGCGTTCCAGCATGGCCGCCGTGGGCAACCTCAACGACTACATCAAATACCAGATGGCCGAGGGGATGACCAGAGGCGAAGGGGGCGGGGGCATGGCCGGCACCGCCGCCCAACTGGGCGCGGGCCTGGCGATGGGCCAGCAAATCGCCCAGGCGATGGGCACCTCCCAACCCGCCCCGCCGGCCGCGCCCAAGCCCGGCGAAGGGGCGTCCGCCCCGGCCAATGTCCATCCGGCCCTCATGCCGGCCACGGCCGGCCCGGCGGACCTGCTGACTCCCGCCAGCGCCGCGCTTGCGCTCAACGTGAGCGAGGCCGACGTTCTGAGCGCCTTGGCGGACGGTTCCCTGAAAGGCAAAAAGATCGGCGCGTCCTGGCGCATCACCCGCTCCGCCTTGGACGAATTTCTGAGAAGCTGACGCCAATCAGCGTGAGAACAATCGAGGCATAAAGTGGCGGCACTCTGACCATCAATAATGCAATTCTCAATTCCTCTGACTTGAATTATTCCCATGCCTGACGCCACCGCCCAAAAAAAATTCTCCTGCCCGTCCTGCGGCGGCGAAGCGCAATGGAACCCGGCTAAAAAGGCGCTCATCTGCCCCTTCTGCGGCACCGTTTCCCCGGCCCAGGCGGAACTCGACGCCGCCGGCGCGGAAGTGATCGTGGAGCACGATCTGGTCGCCGCCCTGCGCGGCATCCCCGACGAGCAGCGCGGCTGGCAGGCGGAGAAAACCTCGGTGAAATGCCAGAGTTGCCAGGCCATTTCTGTATTTGACTCGAGCCGCGTCGGGCAGCGCTGCGATTTCTGCGGCTCCTCCGCGCTGGTTCCCTACGAGGAAATCAAGGCCGCCTTCCGCCCCGAGAGCCTGCTGCCGATGAAGCTCGGCGAGGACAAGGTGCGCGACTCGATCCGGCAGTGGTATGGCACGCGCTGGTTTGCTCCCAACCTCCTCAAGCGCGCCGCGCTCACGGACACGGCCAAAGGCCTCTACATTCCATACTGGACCTTCGACGCCCAGGTCCACGCCGACTGGACCGCCGAAAGCGGCTACTACTACTACGAGACGGAAACCTTTCGCGACGCCAACGGCCGAACGGAAACCCGCCAGGTCCAGAAAGTCCGCTGGGTGCCCAGCAGCGGCTCGCTCGATCATTTTTTCGACGACGAACTGGAACCCGCCTCGCGCGGGGTTCATCCCGAAATGCTGCGCGGCGTCGAGCCGTTTCCGACGAAGGAACTGACTCCCTATAACGCGGGCTACCTTTCCGGTTGGGTGGTCGAACGCTATCAAATAGACCTCGTCACCGCCGCCCAGGAAGCCCGCGAGGACATGGACGCCAAGATCGAAAACCTCTGCGCCGCCCAGGTCCCCGGCGACACGCATCGCAACCTGCAAGTGGAAACCGACTACAGTGGCCAGACCTTCAAGCACATCCTGGTTCCGATCTGGCTTGTCGCCTACAATTACCGCGCGAGCACGTATCAAGTCGTCATGAACGGCTACACCGGCGCCATTGCGGGCAAGTACCCCAAGAGCTGGGTCAAAATCACCCTGGCGGTATTAGGCGGCCTCGCCCTGGCCGGCCTTCTTCTCCTGCTCGCCCACCACTGAGGCTGGCGTCTGCTCCTGATCCTGGTCCTGATCCTGGTCCCCATTGCTGATACCATTTCCTGGCGGATTCATTTAGCGATAGCCGGCGCGAAATTCTGCTCCCGGAGCCAGGATAAGCACTCCGCCGCCCATGGAAGGGGATGGGCGAAGGGGGGCTTGTCGCCCAGGCCCACGCCATGATGGCCGTTTTGATAGACGTGCAGCGCAAAGGGGACGCCGTTGCTCCGCAAGGCGGAGGCGAAGAGCATGCTGTTTTCCATGGGCACGGTTTTGTCCTCGTCGGTCGTCCAGATGAAGCAAGGCGGTGTGTTGGAGGTGACCTGGAGTTCGGCGGAGAGCAGTTGCACCAGTACGGGGGGAGGATTTGTGCCGAGGAGATTGTCTTTCGAGCCTTGATGGGCGTATTGGCCCATGGTGATGACCGGATAGCAGAGAACGCCGAGGTCGGGGCGGGAACTTTGCCGCTCAATCGGGTCTTGCGAGTTCGGATCGCCGGAATCGAAATGGGTGAGCAAGGTGGCCGCCACATGGCCGCCAGCGGACGAACCCATGATGCCAACCTTCTTGGCGTCGATATAAAATTGATCCGCCTTGGCGCGAACCAAGCGCACCGCGCGCGCGGCGTCCTGCAACATGGCGGGATGGCGGTAGCCGCTGGAGCCAAGTCGGTATTGGAGCACGAAACAGTTGATGTCATGATCGTTGAGCCAGAGGGCGTAATCATTTCCTTCATGCGGCGCGAGATGGGTGTAACCCCCGCCGGGACAGATCACCATTGCGGGCGCGTGGGCAAGAAACACGTCTCCCGAACCCACCAGGTAAGGGGTCAAGGTGGGAATGTCGTTGCTGGAGGCGCCCAAGGCGCCCGGCGCGCCGTCCGGCCAAAGCGGCAGTGGGGCCAACTTTTTTGATTCGAATATCACTTGAGCCTGGCCCATAAGAAGGGAAGAAAGGAGAATCATCGATGGAATAAGCAATTTCATGTTTTCACCCTCCCTATGGTCTTCGCGGGGCCGGCGTTGTGCCGTCGTTTAAGTCGGGATCGAAGGGGCGGGCCGGCGCGGAGGCGGCACCGGCGGCGGTTCCCGAGGACCAGAGAGCGGCCGCTTGCTCCGGGGTGAGGGTGGCGGCGGGTTTGAACCGGTCGCCTGCCATATAGTCGAGCAGGGAGCGGCGGAGCTGCATCCCTTCGGGGCCGGCATCCACGCCGCCCACGTTGATGGTGGACACTAAAAGGCGGCCAGGGCCGACGTTGCACTCGAAGATGACGCCGAGCCGCCAGTTGCGGTTCCAGTCGTCAATAGCCGCCACAATCGGCCGCAGCGAGCGCGGGGCGGCGGAGAGGTTGACGGAGCGGACGCCATTGATGATTTGAGTCCACTGCCAATCGCAATTGATGTCCGTGGGGAATTCGGCCAGGGCGGGGCTGTTGGTATCGCAGAGCAAGCCGAGCATGGCGTCAAATTTGGGCCGCGGGGTTTGCGGCGGGCGCACGGTCATCTGGATATTCCAGAAAACGGGGACTCTTTGCAGGGTCGGACTTTTCGCGGGATCCAGATCGCCGGCGCCGGGGATGAAAAGGACCTTGCCGCCGGCGGCCAGGCGTTGGGCGGCTTCGGCCCACTTGGTGACAATCACGTCGCCTGACGGACTGCCTGCGGGCGATGGATAGACCCAAAAATTCCAGTCGTTCTCGATGGCTGTGCCGCGCACACCGACCACCAGTTTGTAGGCGGCCGGGGCGGGAAGCTTGGAAAGGCCGGCGGCAACCTTGCCCAGCGGGATGTTCTTGCCGATGGGAATGTCGCGCGGCTCCCAGTGTCCGCTGAGGACGGCCCGACCCGAGGTGTCAACAATTTTCCAGACCGGCGTCGCGCCGACCAGCGGTTGCGAGCCGAAATGATAGATTTCCACGTCGGATTCAAGGGTCTGGTCGCCGGTGAATACGCGTTTGGCCAGCCGCGCCAGCGGCACGGTGGCGCCGGCGAAACGGCGGAATTGGGCGGCGGTGACGTAGCTCTTGGGCTGCCAGAAGGCATCGACCAGGCCGATCAGCGCGGTGCCCTGGCCCAGGTAATCGTGCAAATCGAGCAGTTGGAATCCGGACATGCCGGGGGTGCGCAGGTTGGCCTCGATTTCCTCCTTGTAGGCGGCGACTTGAAAACGGCCCGACGCCAGCGCCAGGGCGTGGTTTTGGTCCAGCACGCCTTCTTGTTCCGCGATGTATTTGAAAATATCGTAATTGCCGGGGCGCAGAAAGCCGGTGAATTCCCGGATCACATCAAAGTCGGGATAGGCGCACCACTGGCCCACTTCGTGGCCGAGCACGGGGATGTGAACATTCTCCAGCCCGCGGCGATAGTCGCCGCCAAACCAGCCGCCGGTATTGCGCAACTGGGCGCCGCCGAAGGAGACCAGGGTGGCGTATTGCGCGTTGGACACCTGGGCGGGATCGCCCCAACCGGTGCCGGCGGAGTAGAGGCGGCGGTTGTCCTTCTGATACTCCGCCGCGGCCCATTGCGGCGTCACGCGCGTGTAGTTGCGCGGCTCGTTGCTGGGTGAAAACAGAATAAAGGAAGGGTGGTTGCCGAAGGCCTGCAACACACGGTCTGTTTCGTCGTAGAGCCTCTCCCTCATGGCCTGGGCGCCAAAATCATTCCACATGCCGCACTCCGGCTGGAGGTAAAAACCCATCTCGTCGGCGGCCGCGAACGCCGCCTCGGGCGGGAACCACGAATGAAACCGGAGGCCGTTCAGTCCATAGTCTTTACAGACTTGAATGATCTTTTTCCACGAGGGAACATCCATTGCCGGCGCGCCGGTGAGGGGGAAATCGCCGCCGAAATGGGTGAGGCGCAGATTGGCGGGAGTGCCATTGATGAGGAGAGTCTTGTCGTCGTGGCTGATCTCGCGCAGGCCGAAAGTCAGCCAGGCAGAATCCTCGGCGCCGCCGCCCTGGAGATGGAGCAGGAGACGCTGGAGGTTGGGATGATATTCGTCCCACGTTTTTGCGTCGTCGCCGAGGGGAATTTCGATTTCCACCTGGCCGCCGGTCGCATCCCACGTCGCGGCGGCGGAATGGGTTGTCGGCACGGGATGGCCCGCGCCAGGCTGCTCGTTGTCGTTGCCAACTGCGAGATGTCCCGCGCCGGCCTGCCCGGTGGCATTGCCGATTTTGGCTTTGATCAGCGCCGATTTATTGGTGACATTCGGAAACGCTTGCGCGTCCTCGATCCACACCGGCGAGGTGGCGATCAACTCGATGCGTCCGACGATGCCGTTCCACGTCGCGCCCAGCGCGTCGGAGACACTGTGGCCGTCCACCAGATGGCCTGCGGCGGGGAACTGGGTGCGGTTGTCCACGCGGATGCTCAGGCGGTGCGGGCCGGGCGCGAGCAGGCCGAGGTCGGTGATGTGCGGGGCGACCAGGCTGTCATTGGGCGGATAGGCCTTGTCGTCCACCCACACCGTCGTCTGCCAATGGGCGCGCTCCAGGAAAAGCTTGAGATGGCGGCCCTGCCATTGCGCTGGGATGGTGATGTCGCGCTGATACCACGCCACGCCGAGGTAATGTTTGGGCGGCTGGGAGAGGAAGGGCACTTCCACATGGCCCGGTTGGGAAAAATGGTCGCGCAGGGCGGCGGGCTGCAGCTTCCACCAGGCGTCGCCCAGCGTGAGCACCCAGGGAGTGTCAACACTAATGTCGTCGCCGTAGCCCTGCGTTTGCAGGAAGCAGGGCAACTGGATGCGGTCGGTCAGCGTCCGGTTGAACCATTGTTGCGCGATGCCATCGCCCGGCGGAAGATTGGTCGCGAAGTCGCCGCGGGCGCCATCCCCGGGCTGGCGCTGCGCGGAGGCGCGGTCCAGGGAGAAGCGCCATTCGCCGTGAAGGAGGATCCCGCCGATGCGGAGGTTCTCCCCCAAGTCGGAGCCGCCGGAATCCGCCGCGCCGGCGCGGGGGAGAGGCCCCCAGGCAAAACCGAGCGCCAGAGCGACCAGGGCAAGAGTTTTGGAGTTTGAGTTCACGGCATGAATTGTGAGGCGGCGGAAGCACCGCGTCAATTTCCGTCCGGGGTCGGCGCGTTCCGCCCGGGATTTTTCGGCAGGGTGAACGCATCAATCGGGTCAGGATGCGAGGGGTCAAAACCGGTGAAGTCGTCCACGATGGCGCGGGCGAGGTCCAGTTTGTTTTGCCGGATGCCCAAGAGCACACATTTGACGACCTGGTAGCTGCCGTAGTCGTTGTGATGGGTGCCTTCAGTCATGCTGGCGAAGGCCCGATGGGAGGCGGCGTCTCCCAACGCTTCGTAAAAGGCCGCCGTCATTTGTTGAAGATCAATCAGGGGGACGTTTTTCTCCCTGGCGACACTGCGGGCGGCGTCGGGATAGCCGTTGAAAGAATTAGTGACCTTGCCGTCGGCTCCGAAGGTGTGGCGGCTGACGGGGGTGCAGATCACGGGAAAGCCGCCCAGGCTGCGCGCTTTGTCCACGACCGCGCCCAAATCGTCATGGTATTTTTGCAGGGCGTTTGTGGCTCTGATTTTCATGTCATTGTGCCCGAATTGAATGAACAGATAGTCTCCTTTTTTCATCAGGCTCCAGATTTTGTCGAAGCGGCGCTCGCCCAGGCTGGCGGAAACGGATTCGCCGGACTCGGCATGGTTGGCCACGGCCACGACGGGCTTGAGGAAGCGGGGGAGCATCTGGCCCCAACTGTTGAACGGCTCGCCGGGCTGATCGCAGACGGTGGAGTCGCCGATGACGAAGACGGTGGGAACATCCACCGGCGCGATTTCGAGCCGGGCCGCGGAGGGGTTAACGCCGAGGAATTCCAGGGTCAGTTTGTCGTCCCAGGCCCAGGCTTCGGCGGCTTTTTCCCGGTCCTTGAGCCTGACCTGGCCGCCGGTGGAGATCGCGGCCTGGCGGATATTGACAATGAACGAACGGGTCTGAAACTGGCCGGCCTCGGTGTGAATTTGCTGGAGCATGAGCCGCCGCAACTCGGCATTGACGGTGGTTTCGGCGGCGGCGGAGGGATTGCCCAGGGTGACGGTGACCTTGTAATTGCCTTCCGGCTCCACGACGGAGAAATAGAACAATTTGTCGCTGGAAATGGCATGGGTCGTATTGGCCTCGGTGTTGCCGCCCAAGACCACTTTGACTGACGCGCCGGGTTCAAATCCGAATCCAGGATTTTTGGCATACATCATGTCGGGCATGACCAGGGTGTAGCTGGGGGCGGGCAAGCCGAAGGTGAACTTGAGAGGGGGCGGGTTGGTTTGGGCCTGCGCCGCCAGCGCCGCCAGAGCCAGGCCCGACGCAGTGAACCGGGAGACCGCCCGGCCGGAGAGGACCGCTTTCAACCAATGATCTTTTTGCATAGTTTTTTGTTCTAAGGCGGGTTCTTAAAACACGCCCCTGGAATTTTTTGCGAGCCAGAAGGTTAAGCGACCCGACCGGGATTGCAATTTGAAACTGGAACATCTCCACGCGCGTTTGGTGTTGGCGGAAACTTCGCGGACGGGGTAAGCTTTGCTGTCGGACGCTGCCATCAAGCAAACAGCGCCGGAGAACTGAAATCATGAAAACGGCTCCATTGTTTTGTGTGTTCGTCTGCTGCGCGATCTGCGGTGCCGGGCGGGCGGAGAATTGGCCTCAGTGGCGCGGGCCTTCCTACAACGGCTCCTCGCCGGAAAAAGGACTCCCGGCAAATTGGTCCAAGGGATCGGCCCTCTGGCAGGCCGACTTGCCGGGGCCGGCGGCCGCCACGCCCGTCATCTGGGGGGACAAGGTCTTTGTCTCCTCTGTGGATGCGACGGCCAGCACGCTCAACGCCATCTGCCTGGACCGGCTTTCCGGCAAGGTGCTCTGGAACAAGACGGTGATGGAAGGGGCCATCCGGCAGGATGATAAGAGCAACTTTGCCACCCCGTCGCCTATCGCCGACGCGGCGCATTGCTTTTTCCTTTATGGCAACGGGATGATGGCGGCGTACGACCACGCGGGGAACAAGCTTTGGTCGCGCAACGTTTTCAAGGAGTACGTCACCCCGGCGTCCACCCTGGCGTTCAACTGGACCTATTCCTCCAGCCCGGCGCTCTACGGCGACCGTCTCTTCCTGCAAGTCTTGCAGCGCAATGTGCCGACCCGGGGCCATGGCCGGACCGAAGGCTCGCTGGACTCTTTTCTGCTCGTGCTCGACCCGGCCAGCGGAGCGCAGCTTGCCCAGGTGCTTCGCCCGACCGACGCCGTGGAGGAATCGCGCGAGGCCTACACCACGCCGATTCCTTTGGAGTTTGAGGGAAAAACGACCATCATGGTCTGCGGGGGCGATTATCTCACCGGCCACGATCCGAAGACGGGCCAGGAATTGTGGCGCTCGCCCACTTTCAATTCCGGCAAAAAAGACAGCTGGCGGGTGGTGGCCTCGCCGGTGGCCAGCCGCGGCGTCATCCTGGTTTGCGCGCCGCAGCCCGCCAACCCCATCTGCGGCATGCAGTTGGCCCCCGGCGGCCCGCCGCCTGGCCCGACCATCGCGTGGACCGACGACAACCACCGCGAAGTTTCCGCGGACACGCCCACGCCGGCCGTTTTGGACGGGGACTTTTTTGTGCTGGGCGACATCAAGAGGAATCTTTCGCGGGTCGAACCGGCCACCGGGAAAATAAAGTGGACGGTCGCCACCCCCGGCCCGGCCAAGTATGAAGCCCCGCCCACGGCGGGGGACGGGAAAATTTATCTGATGAATCACGCGGGGACCGTGGTGGTGGTCAACGCCGCCGACGGAGCGATCCTTGACAGCATCGCGATGGGGGAGCGAGGCGACGAGCTGACGCGCTCCTGCATCGCCATTTCCAGCGGCGAACTTTTCATCCGCACGAACCACAAGTTGTATTGCGTGGGCGGCAAATAGCCTTGCGACAGGAATTCGTTCAATACCACTGCAGTTCAGAATTGCATATTGAAGCGGGTCATAATTACCCGCTCTGAATTCCGGTTTCCTTGTCCAGCATAGTTTTCCCGGCGACGGGGAGCCTTGTTGATCCCCTTGGCCGCGCCGCTGCCCGGCGCCAGTTTGGCGCATTTTGAGCTTTTGCCCGCCGGATTTCCGGCCCATTGTACCGGGGATGACGCCGATCATTGCATTGGCGGCGCTGATGGCTTTTTCCGCCGCGAGCTTCTTTTTCGCCCTGGCGGAAACGTCCCTCTTTTCCCTGGGGAAATGGCAGGTGCGGCAGCTGGAGGAAAGTTCGCCCCGCGTCGGCAAGATCATCAGCCGGCTTCTCTCCGCCCCGCAGGATTTGCTGGCCACCCTGGTGCTGGGCAACAGCTTCGCCAACGCCGGCATCGTCGCCGTCATGCTCTGGGTGGTCCTGCACCGCGGATGGCCGATGGGGTGGGTGATGTTCGGACTGCTCTGGGTGGTGCTCTTTGGGGGCGAGGTGGCTCCGAAAACACTCGCGGTGCGCGCGCCGGAACTTTGGTCGCGGCGGGTGGCCCGGCCGATGTTGTTCCTGCAAGATCGCAGCCGCCCGCTGCGCCGCATCGCTCAAGACCTGACCAACGCCCTGCTGGGCGCGCTGGTCCCCGCCTCCCTGGCGTCCCCGGCGGGAATGTCCGACGCCGAGTATCAGGAGTTGCTGGAGATGGCCTGCCAGCAGGGCGCCCTGGCGGCGGGGGAGAAGGAAATCATTCTGCAAATCATCAGCCTGGACCGCCGCCAGGCGCGCGATGTGATGCGGGGCCGCTCGCAGATGGTCTGCATTCCGGACGACCTCCCCGTGGAGGAAATGGTCGCGGCCGCGCGGCGCGCCAAGCACCGGCGCCTGCCCCTGTACGATGAAACGCCGGACACGATTGTGGGCGTGCTCGACACCCGGGCGCTGCTGCTGGCGCCGGACCAGGACATGGTCAACGTCTTTGAGTTTCCCTCCTTTGTGCCGGAAAGCATGAATCTGCTGCGCCTGTTGAAGAGTTTGCAGCGCCAGGGCCGCGGGCTGGCGATTGTGCTGGATGAATTTGGCGGGACGGCGGGCATCGTCACCATCGAGGACATTTTAGCGGAAGTGCTGGGCGGGCTGCGCCGGGAGCATGAGCCGGAGCGGGCGGTGCTGGAAAGCGTCGGCCCCGGCCGTTGGCGGGTGGGCGGGGCGGTGCGCCTGGACCATTTCCGCCGCGAATATCCGCCTCTGGCCGAAGTGCCGGGAGTGGAAACCATGGCCGGCCTGGCCCTGCACCAATTTCAAGTGGTGCCCCTGCCCGGCGAGTCCGTCACCCTGGGCGGGTTGCGCCTGACGGTGCGGGCGGCGGACGAGCGGCGCATCCGCGAGCTGCTGGTCGAAATAGTCAAAAAGAAATAGCATAAAGCCCCCCCGCCATGAGTGACCGCAATTTATTGATCGGCCTGGTGCTCCTGCTCTGCATCGCCCTTTCCTTCCTTTTTTCGGGGATGGAATCGGGGGTGCTGGCGCTGAACCATTTTCGCATCCGCCAATTGATGCGCGCCGGAGACAAGCGCGCGGGCGCCCTGCGCGGCTTCCTGGAAAACCCGGAGAATTTTCTCTGGACCATCCTGGTGGGCAACACGGTCGTCAACTTTGTGATCTTCAGCGTCAGCCTGGTCAAATTGCGCGACTGGCTGCATGGCCACCCGGCGCTGTGGCTGATGGTCTTTGCGGCGGCGGTGTTTGTGTTTTACATTTTCTGCGAATTGGTTCCCAAGACGCTGTTCCAACGCCATCCCAACCGGCTGACCCTGGGGTTGGCGCGGCCGTTCCGGCTGATACATCATCTGCTCGCCCCGCTGGTGGCGCTGGCGGCCTGGTTTTCGCGCGGGTTGCTGCACTGGACCGGCGGCAAAACCTTCACCGGCCGGCTTTTCGGCAGCCGCGACGAATTGCGCTTTGTGATGCAGGAATCCGCCCCCGACCTGACGAGCGAGGAGAAGGCGATGATCAACCGGGTGCTGGACTTGCAGAACCTGCGCGTGCGCCACGTGACCATCCCCATGGCCGCCGGGGCCCGCGTCGCCGCCTCGGCGCCGATGTCCGAGGTGCTGGCCCTGTGCCGCGAAGGGAATTACGACCGAATTCCAGTGCTGGACACAAAAACGGGCCGGGTGGCGGGCATCATCAACATGGGTTGGTTGCTTTATTCCGGCGAGGTGGACCGCGGCAAACCGGCGCGCGATTACATGGAGCCGCCGTTTTTTCTGCCCGAGGAACTCCGTCTGGAGGAGGCGCTGCGCCGGATGCAGGAGACGGGACGCAGGCTGGCGGTGGTTTTCAGCCCGGAGCACGGGGAGACGGGGCTGATCAGCCTGCAAGACATTCTGCGGGTCATATTCGGGGAGGTGAATTTGTAAATGGAAAGCCACGCCATTGTCACGCAGGGGCTGAGAATTTTGGGCGTTCTGGCCATTGTGCTGGCCAACGGATTTTTCGTGGCCGCCGAATTCGCGTTTGTCAAATTGCGCGACACGCAATTGGACGGGCTGATCGTCGGCGGCCATCGGCGGGCGCGGCTGGCGCGGCATATCCTGGAAAACCTCACCTCCTACCTGAGCGCCACGCAATTGGGCATCACCATTGCCAGCCTGGGGCTGGGCTGGCTCTCCGAGCCGGTGTTCACGGCGTTGCTCCAGCCGCTGCTGGAGTTGTGCGGAGTGCGTTCCCCCAGGGCGCAGGACTCCATCGCCTTTGCGGTGGGGTTTTCGGTGGTGACATTCCTGCAAATCCTGCTGGGGGAACTGGGGCCGAAATGGTTTGCCATTCAGCGGGCGCTGCCGGTCTCGTTGTGGGTCGCCGCGCCCTTGCACTGGTTTTACCGGGTATCTTATCCGGCCAACTGGCTGTTGAATCGCTGCGCCCAAGAGTTGCTCAGCCGGGTGGGCATCCAGGCCGGCGCCGCCGCCTCGGTGCAATCGGAGGATGAATTGCGGCTGATGGTGGGCCAGCGGCGCGCCGGCGAGAGCCGCCTGGGCCACGACGTGATTCTCAACGCCCTGGATTTGAGCCGTCGCACCGTGCGCGAGGTCATGCGTCCGCGCATGGAAATCGTGGGGCTGAACACCGAGTCCAGCCTGGCCGAATGCCTGGAGTTGGCCGAAAGAACCCGGTATTCCCGCCTGCCGCTTTGCGAAGGGGGAGATTTGGACAAGACCCTGGGCGTGGTGCATTTCAAGGATTTATTTGCCGTGCGTTCCAAGGGCGGCGGGCGCGGGGCGGATTTGCGCGGCGTGGCGCGGAAATTGATCTACGTGCCGGAAACCACCCCGCTGGAAAAGCTGCTGCAACTTTTCCTGGAACGGAAACTGCATCTGGCCATCGTGGTGGACGAGTGGGGCGGGACTGTCGGGATGGTGACGCTGGAAAACATCCTCGAAGAACTGGTCGGCCAGATCCAGGATGAATTTGACCAGGAGAAACCGCTCTGGTCGCGCCGGGACGAGAAGACATGGGAAATTGACGGGGCGCTGCCGCTGCATGAGCTGGGCGAATTGGTGGGCCAGGATTTGTCCAGCGAGGGCGTGGCCACCACCAGCGGGTGGGTCACCCAGCGGCTGGGCGGCTTTCCCAAAGAGGGCGAGGCGCTGACCCTGGGGGGCTTTGAATTGAGGGTGGAGGAAATGGACAGCCGCCGCGTGGCCCGCTTGAAATTGACCCGTCTTGGCGCCCGGCCAGGCGGGTAGGCCGCTTCACTCCTGAACAGGGAAGCCCCGTTCTCTGAACGGGGTTAGAGGAAGAGCTATGCTGAAAAAAGATCTGCCCATGAGCATCCTTTCTGAGCGTTGTCCCACAACGAAACAGAAAGGAAA
>Ga0187888_1000432_pt1 | contig 45415 bp, 60 predicted proteins | sample June2016WEW_7_40_FD_132987 | JGI IMG/M metagenome (GOLD analysis project Ga0187888, IMG submission 132987) | Peatland microbial communities from SPRUCE experiment site at the Marcell Experimental Forest, Minnesota, USA - June2016WEW_7_40 | ecosystem: Environmental > Terrestrial > Soil > Wetlands...
GAATATGATCTGACCGAACTTGTGAAGGGGATCACTCGCGAGAATCTTCATGCGGAAGTCGCTTTTGGCGGTCCCGTCGGCAAAGAGGCATGGTAAATGGCGCGGTCCTATGTGCCCGACGCTGGTGACATCGTTTGGATCCGCTTCAGTCCGCAGGCGGGACATGAGCAAGCCGGACACCGGCCAGCGGTTGTGCTGAGCCCAGCTGCCTACAACGCAAAGACGAGTCTGATGGTCTGCTGCCCGATGACGACGCACATCAAGAGTTATCCGTTCGAAGTTGTTGTTGCTGGTGAAAGTCCCAGCGCGGTTCTCGCCGACGAGGTCAAGAGCCTCGATTGGCGTAAGAGGCGGGCCAAACGCAAAGGGACAATATCACCGTCCGAGCTGGCGGAGGTACGCGCGAAAATTCGGGCGTTGATAGGTTGAACACTATCTCGGCGTCTTCGGACGATGGGTGCATTGTGCGGGGCTGTTCTTGGGAGCCAAAATGGAAAGTCGCGATATGCTCGCGCCCTGCTGGCGTTGGCAAATGTGCCCGAGACGAGCGCTGATGAATCTACCGACTCCCGACGATTTCCGAAGCGGGCGCTCTGCGATTCGTCGATGTCGGCTGGGTGGGGCCTCAACCTTGCACCAGAGGAGACGTCAGAGATGACCATGGACGCAGGACATTCCTAGGAAACTCCTCCCTCTTGCTATCGGCAGCGGCGCTGAACACAACACCGGTAGAGGCCGCGCAGCATCACAGGGACGGTAGCCATAGCAGCTGTCCGTCACGACAGGCGTGTTATTCCGGGGAACCCGTCCAACCCGGAATCAAAGCTCAGGATTCGCTCAATTCCATGCTGCTCCATGACCGCTAGATGCACGGCATCCCGCGCTGGCACCTGCCGGTGGCCCATGACAATCTCTTTCGCGCGTTCCGCCGTGGCCCGATCAACGGCCAGCACCTCGTCGGCAATGCCGAGCAAAGCGTTGAACGCAGGCTGGATGGCATCGCGGCGGTTTATGGCGACATAGCGATGCAGGATTTCCTGCAGGACCTCGGCATCGGCAACCAGGCGCTGCCGGTCGCTGATCAGGTTTTCGAGCAGTCGCTGCGCGTCGGCCTTGTGCGGATGAGGTGCACCAACAAGATACATGGGGACATTGGAGTCGATCAGAATCAAGGATGTGTACCAGCGCCATATCCGCTCTCGATCTCCGCAAGCATACGGTCGATATCACCGGAGGGATAGTCGTGTCGTGCCGCCGCACGGATCACTTCGAGCTTCTTCCCCACTCCAACGCCAGGTTCACGTCGGCGTGCCAAGTCCAGAGCCTGCCGGACCCACTCCGCGATCGACATGTGGCGAGAGCGTGCCATGCGCTGAATATCCTTGTATTCGGGATCCTTCAGAATCACCTGCAGTTGTTTAGCCATGTTATGAGTGCATCTGACTCATGCTTATGAGTCAAGATGAGCAGCACGTTATCGGAAACTTTCTCCCCGCCCTGGTACATTTCGCTCGGCTGCTGCGCAGACTCACTGATCAGGACGAGCGCGCGAACCTTTCTCGGCTCCGATTCCCTGCTCACAAGGGAAAATAAAGGGAACAAGCGACGGTCAGGCTAGCAACGTCGAGAGCGCCACGTCGACTCCCGTCACCGTGACGATACCGAATAATTAGAGCCTCAGCGCAAGGTTGGGAATCAATACGCCAGAGATTCGGTATGCGAGGGGGCAGAAAACAACCCATTGCCTTCAGAAATAGCTTCCCATCACTTTTCCCGGATTCAGTTAGGTGACGCCATTATGCGTGGACAGGCTCGTGGCGCTTCAGCGTGGGAAGTCCGTTGATGGATTTCCCGGCCTTTTCCTTAGCGAGCCGCAGGTCGTAGAGGCTTTGTAGGTTGAGCCAAAACTGCGCGCTCGTGCCAAAGAAATGAGCGAGGCGCAGAGCGGTGTCGCCCGTAATAGCGCGCTTCCCATTCAAGATTTGCGTGACGCGATTAGTCGGCACGTCGATCTTTCGCGCCAGCTCAGCCGCGCTCATATCGAGCGCTTCCAGTTCTTCGGCCAGGTGTTCACCCGGATGGATAGCGGCGAGTGCCATAGCGATTCTCCTAGTGATAATCAACAATCTCCACGTTTGATGGTCCCGGCGATCGGTCGGCCCACTCGAAGCAAATTCGCCATTGATCGTTAATGCGGATGCTGTACTGGCCCTTGCGGTCGCCAAGCAGGGCTTCAAAACGATTCCCGGGCAGTGCGGCAAGATCTCTCAGCGACGTGGCCGCCTCCACACGGTCAAGCTTGAGGCGCGCGGAACGTTCAAATCCAGAGAATGCCTTGACGCGTTTCCCGGCGGCGAAGTCTCTGGTCCTCTTATCCCGACAGCTGACGATCACTGGCTAAGAATGTCAGGAATTACGCGTTACGTCAAGCATAATAAGGTGGCACTCGCTATCATGCGAAGCCCAAGTTTACGGCGAATCGGATTGGGAAGAATGACCTGACCTTTGCTCGACACCCCTCGTCTGCATAGTAAGACAGTCTTACCACGCTTGCTTCCCGCGACAACTGCTATTCAGCGCGCCAAGTCTCTTCGGTCTGTTGGGGCTCCGTTAATGACGTGAAGCAATGCGCATTCAGACATTCTGCCCGAAATGTTTCCTTAAACGATTCCACAAAAACATTATCGGTTAGTTTTCCTGGCCGGGAAAACGCCCTTCGCGCTCCGTTCCGATACCGGAGCCTGGAAATCATGGCCCAGCAAGGACCTGAATTGATCTCTGAGAAGCGGTCCACCTGCGAAGAGACCGGGAAGAAGCGTAGATTCGTTGTTAAATGTGGGCTGCAAATTCGGAAGAAACTGCGCAGGGAGGGAAGCTCAGCCGGATTCAGTTCTTTCGTGTGTTCCCGACGGTTGCCGAGATCGCCGGTCTGCCGATTGAGAAGCGGCACCCACACGTACTGAAGCACTCGCATGCATCGCATCTGGTCGCAGGCAACGCCAATCTGGCTTGAAAGCTGTCGGCGGAGGCGAAACGATGCATGTTCGACGTGCGGGCGGGCCCGCGGTCTGTGACGAAAGAATCTCCCGTCGAGTGACATTACTTGCTTGGGGGGATCAGAAAAGCCTTCGGAATTCTTCTATCCAGCGTCGCAAGAATTGCGCCGTTTGTCTTAGCGAGCTGCGCGAGATGACCATCGGTGATTTGTTTTCCGGTTTTGACCCATCTTGGAAGATGAGAGACATCATGATTGTCGGAGATAAATGTAAATTTCAATGTGTTTTCTGTCTTCAGGCGGAGCAGCAGGGTCTGTGCGTGGACGACCGTAAATCCATACTGCGGAGCTTGCGCGAGAACCCGTACGAACCCGAGTTCCGTGATCGAGCACGTCACGAGTTCCGGCACTCCCCTCGAAGCCAAGGCTCGTACCCAGTGGGCGACTCGCTCATGAAATTCATGTTGGAGGAAACCGAGCGCCACCAGAGCATTCACGTCGAGCAGATACCTCATGGGAACTCGGATAAGATTTCTTGAATCTGTTTGCTGCTCAGGACGGGAGCGTCCGGACCCCCGCTAAGAACGGGAAGACCGGTGACGGGGTCACGAAGAATCTTTACTTTCTGTGAGCGAGTTCTGCGGGGTGTTAACACAATACGCCCACCCTCCACTTTGGCGTCCAGTGGGTCGCCCGCACGAAGCCCCAGTTTGCGGCGAATCGGATGGGGAAGAACAACCTGACCTTTGGTTGAAATCCTCGTCTGCATGGTAAGAGTATCTTACCACATTCTGCTTCTAGCGGCACGTGAGGTCCATTCGTGGCTGTAATAGCCATGAGAAAGGAGAGCCCGAATGCGCAGCGTGAATGTGGAGGAACTAAAGAACCGGCGGAGCAAGCACCTTCGATTCGCCAGGGGCGATGAAGAAGTGGTAATCCGGGACCGGAATCTCCCGATGGCGAAACTGGTTCCGTTTTTGGCGGAAGGCGCCGACGATCAGGAACTCATGCTGGTTGCGGCCGGGAAATTGCGTCTCCCCAAGGCGCGACTTGATATAAAGGAACTCTTGAAGATCCCCACGGGACGTGTTGCAGGAAACAAGACGATTGAAGCCGTCCTTGCCAACAGAGAAGAAGAACTGTGAAGAGAACAACCGCGTTTTGGGATGCGAGCGCGCTCATCCCTTTGTGTATTGACGAAGCTGCGAGTCGTCATGCTCAATCCCACTTGAGGAGATTCGCCCCCGTGGTGTGGTGGGGAAGCCTGGTGGAAGTTCATGGCGCGATTTGCCGCCTCCATTGTGATCAGGAGATTACCGATCTCGATAAACAGGGCGCGGCGGCACGTCTGCGATTGCTAAGTCGTGGGTGGAGGGAAATCCTTCCTGGCGACCAAGTTCGTGAATTGGCGAGGCAATCGCTGGATCAGTACTCTTTGCGGGCGGTCGACAGCTTCCAACTTGCTGCGTCCTTGATCTGGTGCGAACAGCGTACGTCAAGGAGAACCTTCATTGGCGGAGATCACCGATTGGCTGAAGCTCCTGAGTCGGCCGGATTCTCGGTCCTCGAACTTCCTAGGCCTGTTTCCTGAGCTACGACTTCTCACAACTTGGCGCGTTCGTCGGCAAGTTGCGTGAAGGATACGCCCTGGTGATGGATTATCGACAAAATCAGCACGACGATCGATGATTTTTAACGGTCCGAATGGCTTACCGCGGGTGAAGCAGTCCGTCTTGCTACACGCGTGAACGGCCGCTGCTTTGCGCGGGGGGCGGCGCGAGTGGATCGGACTTCGAAGCGCACGCCTTCCGCTGACTGCAAATAGGCAACGATCTCAAACAAATTGCCTGGCTGTCGGATTTGATCAAAACCAACTTTCCAGGAAGGCCAGGACTGCAATCGACGATGCACGCAACGGCGGCCGGCTTAGCGGTAAGCGACAATTTCCGTGGGCATGGCCTAGGCGCGAGCGTTCGTCATATAGAGGTTGATTCACAGTCCGTCGGCTTGTCCGAGCCGGAAATACCATATTAAATGCTGGTCTTGGATATGGTATGATCGCGCCGTTATGAGTACAGCTCGTAAGATTACCGTGGAGGTGCCGCTGGGGCTTCTCGAGAAGGCGCAACGAGCCAGTGGTGCCGGCATCACCCAGACCGTCCGCACCGGGCTGCAGTTAGTTGCCGCGTCGCAGACGTACGCTCGCCTGCGACAGCTGCGAGGCAAAGTTCGATTCACGCGCACGTCGGCAGAACTCAAGGCCGACCGATGATTGCGGTCGATACGAGCACATGGGTTGCCTTTCTCGAGGGCAGAGGAGGCCAGGATGCACAAGTGCTCGATCGGGCGCTGGAGGACCGGCAGGTGCTAATGGTGCCCGTTGTGCTCACCGAGCTGTTAAGCGACCCGAAGCTTCCTTCAGACGTTGCCAAAACGCTCTCAGAAGTACCTCTGATCGAGATTGGACCTGGCTATTGGCAACGCGCAGGAGTATTGCGGGCGAAGGTTCTGGCAAAACGCCGCAAGGCCCGCCTGGGCGACGCGCTGATCGCCCAGAGCTGTATCGACAGAGGCGTCACCCTCCTCACGCGAGACCGGGACTTCCGGGCGTTCGCCGATGCTGCGGGCCTCGATCTTGGGCTTGGGATGGATTGACCCGTCTCATTCGCGCATTCAGGCATTCTGCCCGAAATGTTCCGTTGAACGATTCTACGAACGTATTATCCGTCAGTTTTCCCAGTCGGGAAAACGCCTTTCGCACTCCGTTCCGATACCGGAGCCTGGAAGTCATGGCCCAGCAAGGACGTGATTTCTGAGAAGCGGTCCACATGCCAAGAGACCGGGAAGAAGCGTAGATTTGTTGTTAAATGTGGGCTGCGAATTCGGGAGAAACTGCGCATGGCCTCCCGCCGCCTCGACCAGTGCTACGCCAGCAGCAACGTCCCACTCGTTCTTAGGGCTCAGCGTCCAAGTTGCATCCGCCAATCCGGCTGCCACCCGCGCGAGTTTATACGCGACGGATCCTATGGGATGGATCACAAAAGATGCCTTCTGAAAGCGTGCCCACTCTCCACGTTCTACTTCACTGCGGCTCGCGAGCACGACTGCTCCTTCCAAGCGGTCCTTTTTACTGGCGTGAGCTTGTTTGCCGTTGTAGGTGACTCCGGTCTCCTTTGAACCGAGAAAGATCTCTCCTGTCGCAGGATTACAGACATCCCCGGCAATTACCCGTCCGTCCTCGACCATTGCGACCGTTATACTCCATTCTGGAATTCCAGCGATGAACTCTCGTGTTCCATCCAAGGGATCGACAACCCAGACACGATGCTTGTTCAGACGCTCGAGATCGTCTGAGCTCTCTTCCGAAAGCCAGCCCTCCTGATCCCGCAGCAGGAACTGGTGAAGCACGCGGTTCACCGAGCGATCGGCTTCCGTGACAAGGCTTCCGTCGGAAAGCTTGCGATCCGCTTTCACCTTGCCGGAGCCGAACTGAGAAAGAACGCCGACCGCTTCGCCCAGGGCCCTCTCGATTCGCTCTAGAATCTCTTTGTCTGAAGACATTGTTGAACGCGACATTCCCTCGAATGCTGGCATTCCATCATCACAGAATGATGCTAGCAAAGCTGCAGGCGATTGGAAGGATCCGGTTCCTGTGGACTTTTGTTTTACGCGGCGCGTGGAATCAGATGCGCTCTGCGGCGATGACGCGCGGGATACCGGCAAGATCGTTTGTGATACGGATGTCCGCCCATCGCGATTGCGCAGCCAAAATCGCGCCGACATGCTCGGCGGAGTTGTAGCCAAGCTCAAGCACAAGAATGCCGCCTGAGCGGAGCAACATGCCCGCTTGCTCGATGAGCCGATCGTAGATTTCAACCCCCGTAGGTCCGCCGAAAAGAGCTGTGTGAGGCTCGTGCTCGCGCACTTCACGTTCGAGTGTGTTCGCTTCGTTGCGAGCCACGTAAGGCGGATTGCTGACAATCAAGTCGAAGCGGCCTGCCTCGTGTAAGAGACCCTCAAGCACGTTCGTCTCGAGGAAATGAATGCGACTTAGGACGCCGTGGCGCGCGGCGTTGCGGCGGGCGACTTCGAGAGCGGGCGCGGAAATATCGGTCGCAACGATTTCAGCGTGCGGCAATTCGTGCGCGAGAGCAACGGCGAGACAGCCTGAGCCCGTACCTACGTCAGCGATGCGCAGGGGAGCGCTGGGCTCTCCGGTGTCGAGACGGATTTTGATGCCGCGCGCGCCCAGCCGTTCCAGGGCAACTTCGACGACATGCTCCGTTTCGGGGCGCGGAATCAGGACTGCGGGAGTGACCTCGAACTCCAATCCCCAGAATTCCTGCTTGCCCGTGAGGTATTGTGTTGGTTCGCCTGCCGCGCGGCGCGCAACGAGCGCGAAGTATCTTTCTTCCGCGGCGGGATCGACTGCATCCTCGGAGTGCGTATAGAGCCAGGTCCGGTCGCGGCCCAGCGCGTGCATCAGTAGCAACTCGGCAGCGAGCGTGTGGGATGGCACGCGAGTGGCGCGCAGGCGGGAGATTCCCTCTTTTAGAACTGCGCAAACACTCATGACGCGGCCGAAGTTTTCAGTCTTGGTATCGCTGGACATCGATCACTCGGATTGTCGCACTCATTTCGCCAATCGATGCGCCTGGCTCTAGACGGCCGCTGCGACGACATCCGGCTATGCCTCGTCAAGCTCCTGCTTCAGGCGTTCGGACTCGAAGTGCGTGACGAGTGCATCGACGAGCGGACCGAGCTTGCCGTCCATCACCTCGGTGAGTTGATGCGACGTGAAGTTGACGCGATGGTCGGTCACGCGATTCTGGGGAAAATTGTAGGTGCGAATCTTTTCGGAGCGGTCGCCGGTCTTGATCTGGCCGCGGCGCTCGGCGGCAATCGCGGCGTGCTGCTTTTCCTGCTCCATTTCATACAGGCGCGCACGGAGCACGCGCATGGCCTTGGCGCGATTCTTGATCTGCGATTTCTCATCCTGCTGCGAGACGACCAGGCCGCTCGGGATGTGCGTGATCCGCACGGCGGAGTAGGTCGTGTTCACGGATTGACCGCCCGGCCCGGAGGAGCAAAAGGTGTCGACGCGCAGGTCTTTCGGCTCGATCTTGATATCGATGTCGTCCGCCTCGGGAAGCACGGCAACGGTCGCGGCGGAAGTGTGGATGCGGCCCTGCTGCTCGGTCGCGGGAACGCGCTGGACTCGATGAACGCCACTCTCATATTTCAGCTTGGAATAGACCTTGTTGCCCTGAATGGCCGCGACGATTTCCTTCACTCCGCCGACGGGCGACGCAGAGCTTTCGAGCACCTCGACGCGCCAGCGCTGCGATTCCGCGTAGCGCGAGTACATCCGGAAAAGCTCCCCGGCGAAAAGTGAGGCCTCGTCGCCGCCCGTGCCGGCGCGGATTTCGACGATCACGTTCTTCTCGTCGTTGGGGTCTTTCGGAATGAGAAGAAGCTTCAGCTCGCGCTCGACGTTTTCGCGGCTAGCATCGAGCGCGTGCTGCTCATCGTGCGCCATTTGCTTCATTTCGGCGTCGTCGGATTCCGCGAGCAACTGTTTCGCGCCCTCGATGCCCTTGATGATCTCTTTCCACTCGCGGTACTTGGCGACAATTTCGCCTAGCTCGGAATGGGTCTTGGCGAGCTTCTGGTAGCGCGCCGAATCGTCATGAACCTCGGGCGAAGAAAGCTCATGCGTCATTTCGTCATAACGCGATTCGATCTGCTTCAGTTTTTCAAAAAACGTCAGTTTTGCCATGGTCGTACACCGGAACAACAAAAGTGGAAAAGGAACATCGAAAAAGCACAAAAATGCGATGGGTCAGCGCCCCCGATCGGGGCGGAAGGAACGGGCTAATGGAAGAAGGCAAACATTGGAATCAGCTTCGAGTATAACTGCTTTTGGGAGGAGCGTCAAACCGACGTGGTCGTTGGTACTGGTGTCATTTGCTTTTGAGGGTTGGTGGCGGCCTAGAGAGGTAGGCTCGCCATATCTTCATTCAAATAGGTTAGGCGGTTGAAGTTCTTGCCGCTTGATGAAGTCAGATAGCAAAGGTACAGCGAAAGAGTACTTGCCGTACCGATTCTTATAGACCAATCCCGCTTCGGCAAGCGAAACGAGCATTTGGTTCGCATGGCTGCTGCTGAACGCCCGTTTCGACTGCTTATTGGATTTGCTTTCGATAACATCCTGTACTGTAAATTCCGAATCGGCATTTGGGAGTTCAGCAATGAGACCCAGCAGCTCCCGTTGCCGATCTGTAGCCTTGGCCCACCTTCCAGCAAAGAAATCCGTATCGAGCTTCGCAATGATGGGGCCAATTGGAACTGGCGGCGGTGCTTTTCCGCTGTCTATGTATTGAACCCAGACGTCGAATATTTCTCGGCAAGCGTACTGGACGAAATAGGGATAGCCGCGCGTCATAGTCCAGATTTTCTTCACTGTCTCCTTTTGAAAGGTAATCGGGCATTCCGAGTCAGCCTCAATCGGTTTACGGATGGCCTCTGTTGTTTCCGATTCGTTCAAGGGTTTCAGGAAAATGATGGTGAACATTCGCTCTGCAAAGGTTCGCGCCTCAACAAGCTTGGGAAACAGAGTCGGCAGGCCCACAAGAACCAACATAAACCTGTAACCTTTCCGCTGCAAAGATTGAAACAAATCGAGTAGAAGAGAAAGCGGATACTGATCCTTCTTTGCATGATCGGAAAGATTCTGTGCTTCGTCATAGGCGAAAATGACGCCTCTTTTCCCTGAAATCTCGATGTACGGCCAGACTGTTTCCATTACGGCTTTCAGCTTATCGAGAACCAAGCCGGGCGTATGGTCATACATTGCCCGCAATGTCGGGTAGTTTAGAGATACCGTCACTTGCTCCGGCTGAGTTGAAAACCCCAGCTTCACACGTTCTTTTTTGGAAATTATGAATGAACTAGCTATGATCGAAAGGTCAGTGAGAATCCGCGTTGCTAGGTTTTCTTCGCTGATACTCGTGGATTCTGATAGATCAGTTCCAGCCCACATCCATCCTGCTGTCACTGCCATGGGTTTGAAGGTCTCTAAGAGGACAGTCTTGCCCAATCCTCTCAATCCCGTCAAAACTAGATTCTTCAGGATAACGTCCTGAGTTAGGAGCCGACTAAACTCCTCAGATTCCTGTTGCCTTCCGGCCAGATACGGCGGCATGTGTCCAGCGCCGGGACGAAACGGATTTTTCATGAGCTGCCCACCCCCTCAGGGGCATATCTTCAAGGGGAGATTATGGCAGATGCTACATTTATGTCAAGTATTAAATTTAGCTTGACAGCTAATTGACCATTATTCTAGAATCGTGCTCGCAAACAAAAAGCCCCGCCTCAGCAGCGAACTGAGGACGGGGCCAAATCCAGCAAGCGGAGTGACCCGCATGCCGAACCCTAATCAGCATTTTCGGCTCGCTCCGCAGAAAAGGCAAGCCGAAATGAACGTCCTACCGATTGAGAAGCAAATCCAAATCGTAAGCGCGTTAGTGGAAGGCAATTCGATCCGCTCTACTGCCCGCATGGTTGGCGTCGAGCACAAGACGGTTATGCGCGTTCTACTGAGAGTGGGCGACCGGTGCGGGCAACTACTCAATGAGCGCATGCGTAAATTGCCGTGCAAGATCGTTCAACTCGATGAGATATGGACGTACGTAGGAAAACACGAACGGTTCGTGCGACCCGAAGAAAACCCCGTAGAAGTTGGCGATCAATACGTATTCGTCGCAATGGATTCAGAAACCAAGCTGATCCCGTCATTCCGCGTGGGCAAGCGGAACTTCACGAACACATGGCATTTTGTCCAAGACTTACAGCAACGCCTTGCGAACCGCGCACAGATCACTACAGACGGTTTCCGGCCCTATGTAAACGCGATTGAGGATGCGTTTGGCGCGAACGTCGATTACGCCATGCTAATCAAGATGTACTCGGAATCGGGACAGGCAGACAAGCGGTATAGCCCTGGCGAATTCGTCAACGCCCTGCCTATACCAGTCACAGGAAACCCGAAGCCGCACCTGATTTCAACGTCGCACATCGAGCGGCAGAATCTCACGATTCGCATGCAGCTAAGGCGTTTTACGCGACTTACGAATGCGTTTTCGAAAAAGCTAGAGAATCTGAAAGCGGCCTTGTCTTTGCACTTCACTTGGTATAACTTCTGCCGAGTTCATTCAACGTTACGTGTAACTCCCGCTATGGCATCGGGAGTTGCAGATTCCGTTTGGGACATCCAGCGGCTTTTGAATTGAGGAGAATCTATGGCAACTGCACCAGGAGCGCCACAACTTCCAGAAACCGTATACGGTGTTTTTTGCGGCGGAATAGAACAAGCGACGGCACAAAAGGTTGTGAATAGTCTAGCGATTGCTATGGGCGCCAAGGTGAAGCATGTTCATCTTCTCTTCCAAACGGCTGGGGGTTACGTTGCCGACGGAGTGTTCCTCTACAATTTCTTCCGCTCCATACCCATTGAACTGACGCTCTACAACGTCGGTCAAATTTCCTCTATCGGAGTCATTGCCTATCTGGGGGCTAAGCGTAGAAAGACCTCGAAGTCCGCCACTTTCATGCTCCATCGCACCACCAATAGCCCCCAGTTTGCTACCGCCGCGAATTTGCAGCATGTGGCCAAGGGTTTGATTTTGGATGACCAGAGAACCGAGGATATTATTCGAAATCATGTGAGCTTTCCTCCGGAGCTATGGGCGCAAATTCATCATCACGATATTTACTTGTCCGGCGAGGAGGCAATCAAATTTGGAATGGCCGACGAAATTGCAGAGTTCGCCCCTCCCGCAGGAATGCACGTATTCAACATCTTGGGGTAGCTCCTGTCAATCCCCCAAAAGTTACATACCCTCCATAGCTGCTAGAGCACGTCCATTGCCACACCAGTTACTTATTCAGCGAATTAGAGTAATTTAAGATTTCAAATGACACCACTACCTGGTCGTTTGAGGCCGAGTCGCAGTCGCGACTGCGGAGGACGTCCAAATTGACTTGTGTGCGTTGAGGTCAATGGATTCAAGTAACGTCGAGAGCAGTGATTCCAAGGAAGTCAGGAAGACGATACCAATCCCGCGATGTCAGGCAGCTACCTCCCAGAAAACTGTTAACAGTTTACGATTTTATCGCGCGACTGCTTGACGCGGCGCGTGGCGTTGCGCGTATCGACGACCAGCTTGGCGCTATGGACGATCGCGTCGTAATCGTAGCTTGAATGGTCCGTTGCGATCAGAACACAATCGTACGCGCCAAGGCGGTCGGGCGTCAGTTCCACCGACCGCATTTTTGAGAAATCGTAGTGGCGCATCTTGAATAGCGACGGAAAGTAGGGGTCATTGTAGTCGATCAGCGCACCCCGCCCGGTGAGCAACTCAAGCAATTTCAGCGAGGGCGATTCGCGCAGATCATCCACGTCCTTCTTATAAGCTACGCCAAGGAGCAACACTCTTGAACCCTTGATGCTTTTCTCCCGCTCGTTGAGCGCCGACGCGACCGCATTCACGACGTGGTACGGCATCTCCGTGTTGATTTCACCGGCGAGTTCGATGAAGCGAGTCGCGAAATCGTATTCCCGCGCTTTCCATGAGAGATAGTACGGATCCACGGGGATGCAATGCCCGCCCAGCCCAGGTCCGGGATAAAATGGCATGAACCCGAACGGTTTCGTGGCCGCGCTGTCGATCACTTCCCAGATGTCGAGCCCCATCCGCAGGCTAAGCTGCTTCAGCTCGTTTACAAGCGCAATGTTCACGCACCGAAAAATGTTTTCGAGCAACTTTACCATTTCGGCGGCGCGCGTCGAACTGACCGGCACCACCTTTGACACAATCTGTGCGTACAGGCCCGCCGCAGCACGACCGCTTGCAGGATTGATTCCACCGACCACTTTCGGAATTTGCGCTAGACCGTACTGCTTGTTGCCGGGATCTTCGCGCTCGGGGGAAAACGCGAGGTAAAAATCGGTGGCAATATCCTTTCCGCTGCGCAGCTCGTCACGCTGACTGACACCGGCACTGCCAACGTAACGATCTCGACGATCTCCGCCAGCGGGAGCGGATTCAGCGATAGCGGGGGATCGAACATGACGTTGACGCCAAATCAGTCCGTCACGGTTTCGGTAAACTTCGAACCCGCGGGTGTCGGCGGAGCACAAGGAAGCCTATCCATTCCCAGCAACGCTTCGAATTCTCTGCTAACGATTGCGCTCTCTGGTACAAGCTTCCAACACTCAGTAGCCCTCAATTGGCAAGCTAGCGCGTCGCAGGTGGTCGGTTACTTCGTGTATCGCGGGCCGGCGGCTGACAGCCTCTCGAAATTGATTACAACGGCGGACACGTCAACGAGCTACACCGACACCGCGGTGACCGGTGGCCAAACCTACGTGTATGCAGTGACGTCTGTGGATTCGAGCAACGTTGAAAGTGCCCAGTCGGCCCCCCTCACCGTGTCGATACCTAACAATTAAAGCCTCAGCGCAGGGTCATCAACAGACTGGCGGTGATGCATCACTTAAGATTGTCAGGGATTAGGAATACTAAGGTCTGATGAAGCTCAAGGATGGATTACAGCTAAACCCAAAATATCTTCGAAATGATCATAGTCGCGATCCCGGTGTAACAGTGAATGCCGGTGGCGAAGGCAAAACGTGGCAATCAAACAGTCGATGGTCTTGCGCACGCTGCGTCCCCGCTGACGTAGACTCCGGAAATTTCGCGCGGCCTCAATAGCCAGTTCCTCACCGCCAGTCTCAAATACCTCGAACTTGCGAAGTTCACGCAAGACTCGCATGAACGCCTTCCCAGCGCAAGCTTCTTGTATTACGATCCGTAATACATTAGACTAACCCTTCGAGGTAATGCTATGCCATCTCCAGTGACATTGAGGGTCGATAAGGAAACCAGGCAGCGTATCGCCCGCATTGCGCGCCGCAAGCAAGTGTCCGCGTCGGAGGTGATTCGCCAGGCTATCGAGACATGGATTGAAGAGCAGGAACCAGCCGGATCGCCTTATGAAATGGTTTCGGATTTGATTGGAATTGTCCACGGCGGAAACCGAAAACGCTCGGCGGGAGCGGGCCGTCAGTTCGCCGCCCTGCTAAAGGGCCGACGGGGCTCCCGGTGATCTTGGTGGATGCGGGGCCCCTCGTGGCTCTCGTGGACGCAGATGACCAATACCACGAGCAATGCGTCTCGACTCTGAAGAGTTTGCAAGAACCTTTGGCGACGGTGTGGCCGCCGCTGACCGAGGCGATGTACCTGCTAAACGATCTGCCGGCGGCCCAGGAAGCTTTATGGGAGATGTTGGTGAGGAAAGCGCTGGCGCTGCTGCCGCTTGGCTTGGTCGATTTGCCTCGCATCCGTGAACTTCTACGGAAATATGCCGATCGCCCGATGGATCTTGCCGACGCAGCACTTATCCGGATCGCCGAGCGAGAAGGTATCCGCAAAATATTCACCGTGGACAAGAGAGACTTCGCTGTCTACAGAATTCACGGTCGGATCCGTCCGTCAATCATCCCATAATTCGCGTACCTGAGGGCATCGGTGAAACGCTTGTATGCTTTTTCATCGAGGATGAACAATCTCTCATCCAGCAACACTTCGGTCGCTTGCCGGCAAGCCGCCTCCAACATAAACTCGGAGCGGTTCTTGCCGAGTTTTTCCGCAGCTCGATCTATCAGTGCCCGCCTCGTATGGTCCGCGCGAAGGTTGATGGTAACGCTCCTCCTATGTTCCTTTGTTTCGATGGTTCGCATTGTTTGCTCCTGTTATCACAGCGCTTTACGTATCTGTGTAGACATTGTCAATACAGAAGGGCGTTTCTGGCGATTCTTCTGAGGGAGGAACCGGTTCATGTTTGTAAACGAGATTCCGATAATTCCACGACGGAGCATCGAAAATTCCCGGCGGCGCATTCCAAAGGGCTCGTTCAAATTCCCGGTCGGAAAAGTATTTTCTGGTAATCAAAATCTCTTCTAGGGTTCTATAGGTCATCAGATGAGCCAGGAATCTCTCCGGGTATCGCAGGGCCTCTTCAGCTGACTCGAACCATATGACGCGGTTCGCGACGGTTCTCATTTCTTGAGTCAGGACGTTCATTGCAGCCGCCTAGACAGGGAGATCCCCGGCTTGGATTCGAGCACTGGAATCGATTCGAGTGTGACACGCTAGCGGCAACTGCTCAGCCACTCGCCTGATGGGGGTCTTTCCTTTCACGGGCGGCCGACTTGTTGTCGCGCTCTCGCTGCTTCCGCAGGAACGATTCGTAAGAGTTCGCGAGCACTTCCGACAAATTCTCGCGACTCAAAGCGAACTCGCCCGGGTCCTCAACGGCTTGAGGAGGCTGGGTGCCGCCGTGGTCTAATTCATGAGACGAACCACCCCTGGGTTTCTCGGCTGCACCGTCGTTCGGGCCGAATTCTGCGATGGGAGCGTCGCCCACTCCCGGTTGGCTGACAAATCCTCGAGTTGGGAGCGTGCCCGCGTGCCTGTGATGTCCGTTGCCTTCTTCGGCCGGGGCAAGAAGGGATGATGGGCCATCTCCATCAGCTTCCATTTTACGTTCACCACCTTCACCACCTTCACCATCGTTCGGGCCGTATTCTACCGGCACAGCCCGTTCCGCTGCCGGCCGGCTCGCAACCTGTTCAGTTCGAGTGACTTCGACATGCCCGCAATCACCCTTCCCAGAGCGGGACGGAGCGCCGCCGCACAATGGATTATTGGCGTCCACCTCTATACGTCCACCACGTTCACCCTGTTCACCGCCGTTCCAGTCGGACTGCCCCGCCGAGCCGTCTCCGTCAGCTATCGCGCTGTTCCGAACTGAAACAGTCGCCGTAAGCTCCTTCTCCAGAAGGTGGCAAAACTCGCACGGCTCGCCGGGCTGTTCGGACGGAAGACATTCCAAAACGCTGCTGACGCCGTACAGCAAAAGGAGTTCGTGCAGGCGCTTCCGGGCCGCGCGATCGACAATCACGACCCACCCGGCCTTCGTTCGCCTGCGGTTTACGAACCCGAACGTTTTGAGCGCGCTGCTCACGCTTTTTTCGTTCACCTTGAACCGTTCTCCCGAGTCCGCCAACCACTTGTTGGACTCGTCCTTCAGCTGTCGAAAGCTGTAAGTCTCCTGGTCCGGCTCGGCATGAATCACTTTGAATGAGCTTTCCAGAACGGCGAGCTCCCGGGCAGGCAGCGGCTCCCGGTTCAGGCCGCGCTGATAGTCGAGGCATTCGAGCAGATGCGCGCAGCCTTCCGAATCCTCGCCGATCGGAAGGGCCAGCGCTTCGTACAGGTCGCGGTCCCGCGAACGCAAATGCTCGGCTCCGGCGATTTGCGGAAGATGAAGATTCCGGCGGTTCACCGCACGGAAGGTGGCGAGCTCTGCCGAGATGTCGTTTGCCGCTCCGATCACCTTGGGGTTCGTGGTCCTCTCCAAATCGGTGCACGAAGTTTCCTGCATCGGAATCACGATGCAGCGGCTGTTCAGGGCCTCGTCGTCCGGCATTTGGTTCCAAACCACGACCTTGGCGCCAAACGTGCGGTAGGACTGCTTTTCGCGGAAGGCGACTGCGTCTCGCGTGGTTCCCGACCGCAGGAGATGAAATAGCGTGCGCTGCTGTCCGGCGGTGGCGGCTTCGTCGATGCACAGCGTCGGCATCCAGCGGTCGCAGAGACGATAGAACGCGGCGGAAGAAATATCGGACGTGATTAGCGAGCGGCGGCACAGCAAATACAACGCACGCAGGGCCGTCGACTTTCCGGATCGCGGCAAGCCTACCAGTGCAATGTAGGGCGCTACGGGAAGCCGGTCCACCATCCACGTGCTGAGCACGAAGCACGACAGCAGGAAACGGTACCGCTCGTCCAAGTCGAGACAGCGCTGGAAAAAGCCGTCCAGCTCGTCGAGCAGCGCGCGCACGGGCGGCGCAGTGGCCACATAACAGCTGGGCAGTCGAACGTGGCGGCTCAGTTCGTTCTCGGCCGGAGGATGGAACTTGAGGCCGTCGATTTCGAACGTTCTGGCGAACGCAAACTTCGCGTCCGACCGCGAATACTTCGCGAGCCACAGTTCTTGCGACTTGGGTTCGCGAACGGCCTCGATGCACCAATCTTCATGGTCGGTGAAGTCCGTTTCCCTATGCCCTTCGACGGTTCTGTCCCACAAAGCCGTTTTCATGAGAACCTCCTCTCACACGATCACTCCCGCAGTGACCTTTCTCCTCAGCGTACGACCGACATTCCCCCGATGCACGACGAGTTGCTGAATCGGATATTGACGGATTTACAAAAACGGTGCCGGCCGAAGGGGTCGAGCACAGCCAAGAGTCGTAACATGGTATGAGACGCTAGCCCGGAATCAGCTGGGCCCGGCGAGTGCGTGACGGTTATCGGCCAAATTGCAAGAGGTCCGGGAGGACTGCGGTGAGTACACCGAACGGTGACAATTCTGCGAATCCCGAGAAGCAGTTAATCGTGGTCGGCAGCGAAACGAACGGTACCGGCGCTGCAGAAGGAAAAAACGCTACCGCCCCCGACCGTGCGGCTCGGGCAATCTTCTCGAAGGTCGTACTGAAAACGGAGTCGCAGGCCGACTACGACTCACTCGCGACCAGCCTTCGCAACGCCTGCCAACCGAAGGGGACGCTCGAAGAGATCCTGGTCGAGAAACTCGCAGCGATCTTGTGGCGGTATCGGCGGTTGATCACGGCTGAGAGCGGTGAAATCGGCGAAAACTTGAGCTCGCTCGGGAGAACCGATGTGCGGCTTAAGGAACACGATCGCTTGGGAGCAGAGGTTTTGCGAAGGCGGGAATCGGGACAAGGCGTCATCGGAATGATCTATGATCCAGGGTTTCTAAGCGACTGCCTTGGTGAGCTTCGCAATCTGCGCGATAGCATTAAGGCAGACGGGTTCAGTCGCGGCATTGAGGATCGAGCCCTACTTCAGAAACTCTACGGTCGGCAAATCGACTTGGAAGGTAATATCCGCGCCCCGAAATACGATGCGGATTCTCTCTATGGCGTGTATCAGCGAAAGAGTTGCACCGCCGCGGCGACGGAGGAGGACCGGCAGAAGGACCCGGATCTTACGACGCCACAACGCTGTCGCGATTTGGTAGTGCAGGCGATAGAGAAGGAAATCCAGCGATTGACGGAGATCCAGAACGCTCTGAACGAATCCCACCCAGAGCAGACAGAGCTCGAGCAACTCCGACGCAATGTTCCTGATGCGGATCGCATGGAGCGCCTACTGCGCTACGAAGCCAGCCTGGAACGCGCATTCGATCGTACGCTGGCGCAACTCGAGAGATTGCAAGAAATCCGGCTCGGACGACCGGTGACGCGCCCGCTCAATTTCGGCATTCCCGCCTGAGGGCCGAACCGATCACCAGGTGCGTTCCCGCCGATGTGCAACGCTCGAACCGCGCCCGCCCGGCCGCCGCGAAATGTTTCAACCCATAGAGCTTGCCTGCCGGGACACGGCAGCCAACGGCGTGCTTTTCGCTACCGACAGCAGGGACCTCTCACGCTTATCTACAGGTCGCTCCCGGCCGCACGGACGTTCTTCTCCGCGATTTGTGACTACACAATGCTCGATCGCTGCTGCTTCAGCGCGGAGTGGGTCTCGGTCACGCGCTGGAAATTGCGCGCCGCGAATTCCGGGCCTGGGAGGAATGATCCATGCGCCTGGGGCAGCACCAAAAAATTCAAGCGCCGCTGCTTGGACCAGCAATCCAGCCCTCACAAGCCTTCCCATACCGACGCGACCAAGACCACGAAAACCCTTCAGATTGAATTCCGCCAGATCGCTGTCCCGAAGGAATCTCTCCACTTCGCGTGCGATCTTTTTGAATGTGGGCGCGTCGGCAACGTCCGCGTCGCTTATGCCGTGAATCGCCGTCGTCTCCTGCGGAATTCTGATCTCTGGATTCACTCTCTGGGAATATCGGCGCTCGCTGCCGTCAGGCAGGACTTTCAGGATTCCGATTTCCACGATCCGGTCGATTTCGACGAAGGTGCCCGTGGTTTCAAGATCGAGGATCGAGATGGCGCGATGCAGCTTCAGGCTATTCGCCCGCAGGAAGCCAGATGTGGCTCTTGTAGCCATGAGTCAGGGAAGCAATTCTAGCACGCGACTGCGGTCACTCCGCGATCAGGCTGACCTACGCGTCGGCGCGAAGCTTTCCCCCGGACAGCAGCATCTTCCTGTACTCGTTGTACATGATGTTGCTGCGCCGAGAGCGGTCTTTCCCGACGAACAGCAGCCACAATTTTTTGTCGGCTTGGTACTGCTCCTCCAAGGCATCGAACCACGCGCAAAGGTTGTCGGGGATTCCCTTCTGCGCCTTGGCCATCCTGTCGAGCTTCTCGAACTTCCTCGCCGCCCGAACGTACTCGTCGCAAGCCTCGGCGAACTCCGCCTCCGCTACGGTCTCCTCGTCGGTGATGCGGCGTTTCGCCGTGACCTTCCCGTCGCCCGAGATTTTCGTCTCCGCCAACTTGTCGAGCATCTCCACGTCACTCCTCCTCGTTGAAGAAAATGTTCAGCGACCTTGCTATCGGCTCCCAGAAAACAAGCTCGGGACAGTTCTTGGCGATGCACTGCATGTGGGGCATGATCAGGTCGCGGGCTTGCTCCTGAGTGATCCGCACGCGGCGATCCTTGCCGTCGCACAGCGTGAGAATCTTGTTCGCAATCCGCTTTTTCTGGCCCGGCGTTGCGTCCGGCACCAGCACGGCGAGGCAGCGCAACACGGCGACCACGCGCTCGTGGGCTGCTTGGCAGATCGCTTTGAACTCCGGGTCTTTGCGCTTATACATGTCGTCGCCTCCAGACCCACGTGGCGAACAGCGGGAAATAGCACGCGAGCGGGAACACGGCGAATCAAAGCCGGAGCCGGGCTGTGCCGTCGAACATCGCATGCGGCACGCGCCGGAAAGCGATCAGGAACGCGATCTCGCAGAGGAATGATCCGAACAGGCCTAAGAACATCCACGCGGTCGCTTTCGTGAGGGTGACCAGCAGACCGCCGTGGTCTCTACGCCAGTCGTGGAGCCGATCCATCCGCTGCCACCTCATGGCGCTGCTCCATTGGCTGTAGACTAAAACCCAAAAGCCTGCGCTCAAGGGACCGAACCAGAAGCAAATCTGCGCTGCGAGAGGATCGGGATGAGCAGCGAGCGTGAGGCAGATCGCCGGGAAGGAGACCATCGGCGGCATCCGCAGGATGTTAAGCAGCAGCATTTCCTTTAGCCATTCGATCATCGCAGCACGCTCCTCCGCCCGGCGCGGTAGCCGAGCTTGTAGACCAGAACGAATAGAATGATCACGAACGGCATCGGTCGCCTCCCAGCCCGAGCTTGCGCATGGAGCCTAGACCGCTCGTCTCCCACCGCCAGTTCCGCTCGTTCCAATGCACGTCCTTGACCTTCTTGTGGTAGAGCACGCTGGGGCTGAACAGCGTGTAGTACATCTCCTCGCCGTCAATCTCGGTCACGACTCCAATGCCGCCGCCGTTCACGTCGCTGAGCACCGCGACGCGGTCGCCCTTGGCGAGCGTGCGGTTGCTCTTGCGGGTGTACCATTGCTTGCGCTTCTCAACCAGCCACGACAAACCCTGCTGGCTGTGGCCAAAATCCTTGATCCACAGCGGAATCCTCTCGTCGCCGACCTTCGCTTCCCTGTCCGGCTGCAGGTAGATGTCGACCTCGAACTCGACCAGCATCGCGAGGTGCTGCTGCGCTAGTGTCATGTCGAACGGGACCATGTTCGCAGGGACGACGAAGAAATTCGGGTAGGCGTACTGCGCACGCCAGCCGAGGGTGTGGCGATACAGGCGGCCCCACAGCGATACCTCGCCGTGGATGCCGCGCCCGATGTAGCCGATGTCGATCATGTGCTGCATGTTGATTCCGGCATACATGCCGCAGGTGCAGCTGGGGTCGGGGACTTGGTGGACTTGCTTCTGCCAGAACTTCCGTGCCACGTCGGTGCTGACGGCGGCTTGCATGGAGCGCAGGTCGTCGGCGCGGGGGCACCTGGCTTCGAACGCGACCTTGGGAGTCCACAGCGACCCGTTCAGGGAAGTAACACCTTCGGCAGTCCAACTCCACGAACGATAAGCCGTGAACAGCTCGATGTGCGTCTCCGGCACCTTGCTCAAGTCCACGCCATACTTGGCGTGCGGCAACGAGTCGACGTGTTTGGCATGTCGCGTTGAACTAGAGCTTCTCGACGGTGACAGGTTCAACGGTCGTCTCCGACACCGGGACTTCCACGGTCACGGGTTCTTCCTTTCTCTTGCGCAGGGCTGCGGGAAGGCTCAGCGGCTCGACGTCGATGATCTCAAGGGGCTTGCCGATCTCGCACATTTTCCTTTTCTCCTTAGGCTGACGGCACGGCGTCGTGCTGCCCTGCCTGTCCAGCGGTAGACAGCTAGGCTAGGGCTTGCCCCGTTGCCCTGATTCGATTCAGTTCGTCACCAACGACGGCGGACAGCTACTTCCTTCAGATCAGGAGACCCGGATCGGAGGACTTGACGGATAGCAAGCTCCCTCGGCTGTCGCGGGTCGTGTGAAAAACGGACGCTAGTGCGCCCTGTAATCCGGTTCCCTTCGTTGCGAACGAACAGACGTGCCGCTGTACCCGGTCGTGACTGGGCCGATGATTCTGCGGGTGCTCGTCGCGGATGAAATCCTTCTTCAACATGTGGTGTACTCCGCCCTAAGTATACAGAGGCCACTCAGGAATCGGCCACTTGCAAGTCATTGCTGTTCAAGGAGTTACAAGTACAAGTTCTGTGTTTCTCCTCCGTTCGTATGCTTCAGGTGGCGACAAGGTTTCACAACGCGAAGTGGACCATAGGTCTGCCCGTTCGCCAAACCTTCTGAGTAGATAATCGTAGCACCGGCGGTTCCAGCAGCTTGAATTACGAGCGCATCCCGGAACGAAATCTTGTAACGGTGCTCGATGGCCAGGGTCTCCATAACAGACTCGGGCGTGTTAACCATTATGTCCCAACTCAAGTAGTCCTGAAGCAGCCGGCGCGTGTGTTCGATCGACAGCGGCTGGGCCGTACTGCCGTCGCACACTCGCTGAAGTGACACTCTCGATTTGGAATGGATTGCAGCCCGAACCACTTCACGGTTCCAATTTTTCGCGCGCAGCCGTCGCTACCTTGAAAGTCGTCCCAGACGGGACCGGTGGAGATCACCCTCCCAATGAATCTTGCCTCGAAGTCGGCGAATGTTGCCATTGTGTTCGAGTCTGATGCAGCCTATCGACATGATCTCGCATCTGCACGCACTCGCGGTCGGCGACCTGCCCTTGCATCATTAGGACCCATTTGATCGCATTCTGATCGTCCAGGCAGTGGCGGAAGACATGGTGCTGCTGACTGCGGATCGAATGCTTCAAAAATATTCGGTCAAGACTGTTTGGTGCGGAGCATAACCTCGGAGTTGTCTTGCCGCGCCGGAGGTCGATTCCTCCTTTGCTCTCACCCTCGGTGTCCTGCGTGAGGCAGTCGCGATTCGTCGGAGCCGGTGCTCAGTTCGGGGTATGCCCTGACCAAGGCGACTGGCGGAGCACTCGCCACATTTGGTGACAGTTGAATTTTCTGGTTCGCCCTAGCGCCGCAATCGGCAATCGCGATTATCGGATCACGTGAATTCGAATTCCAATCTTGAGGTTTTTCCATGATCGGTCCGCAGTGTATACCGGAGCCTTCAAGGCGATCCCCAGGGCTAAACACGCTCGATCCCCTAACGACAGTCCATATGGACGAGTTTGTCCCACCAAGTCGCCGGCGAGTCGGGCATGCTCAGGAGTAAAACTGAGAGCTTCTCGGATCGGACTTAGCGTGGCTTCCCAGGCGTCGTCGGGGCTTAGGCCCCGGTCAACAAGCTTGCCCTGCACTTCGGCCAGGTTGACAGTGCTACTGGCCGCTGCATTCAAGAGTTCTGGCGTCAGTCTTTCGGCCCCAGCTTCCTGATTCAGTACTGCGAGCAGAGCGGAAGCGTCCACCACGATTCTATTCATTTCGTGCGGCTTCGTGCCGCTCGGCTATCAATTCGTCAACAAGAGAGGTAGTTGACTTTACGTGCTTGCGGACCAGGCGTTGGGCCCGCTGCAAGCGCCGCCTCAAAGTTGTAATACGCAATTCGTCGTCTACGATTCGCAAGATCACTTCGTCTCCTATGCTGATGCCCAGGGCCCGGCGAAAAGAAGCAGGAATGACGACGCGGCCGTTCTCATTGACACGCATGCGGGTTTTTGACTTCATCTGACGGCTTCCTCTGACAGGATTCTAGCATATGTCATCGGCCTTTAGAAATGACATCATTTCCAGAATTCTTTCCCAAATCCATTTCCTCTTCGAACCGATTTATGCTCCAAGCGTGTGGATTAAAGACGGGAAAATCTTGAACTCAGGCCAGCGAATCGACACTTACACGACATCAACCGAAAAGACGGGAAGGTCGGCGTAAGCGGCGAGACGCAAGTTTCGCGCGCCAAGCTCGCAATTAGAAAGATCTTGCAAGTGGCGGGGTTCCTTGGTATAGCGGTACACTATTGGGGTAGAAAGGTATATCGGATGGCTTTAAACATTAAGAATGATGAGACCCAGAGACTCACTAAAGCCCTGGCAAAGTTGACCGGCGAGAGCATGACCGCCGCCATCACCGAAGCGGTTCGCGAACGGCTGGAGCGGATACGTGGTGAGCAGGGAACCAACCTCGCGGACCGGCTCGTCAAGATCGGAAAGGACTGCGCGGCACATCTGCAGGAGCCTTATCGGTCTGTCGATCATGGGGAGTTGCTGTACAACGAGAAAGGCTTGCCACGATGATCATCGACGCATCGGCGATCATCGCGATCCTCCGCGAGGAGCCAGAGGCACGATCATGTGCGGAGGCCATTGCCAGCGCGAGCAGCCGCCGCATTTCGGCCGTCAACTACGTCGAGGCAGCAGTTGTTATCGATGGAAGTCGAAATCCTATTGCGAGCCGACGGTTTGATGAGCTCTTCCGGGAGGCGCAGCTCATCGTTGAGCCGGTTACCGAGGACCAAGCGCGGATTGCTCGCGAAGCCTACCGCGATTTCGGCAAGGGCAGCGGGCATCCTGCGGGTTTGAATTTCGGGGATTGTTTCGCTTATGCCCTGGCCAAGGCGAGTGGTGAACCGACATTGTTCAAGGGCGAAGATTTCAAACACACGGACCTCTCGCCCGTTCTCACGTGACACTGCCTTCGCAAAGTTTCTTGTCCGCTTGGCGCAGCCAGCTTCTGTGAACTAAGAGAAGTCAGCACTCTACGGGCGTAATTCGCGACTTCGGTAAAAAGAGTGGGTAACACACCGCTGGCTCGGAGTTAGCAGGCAGCTACCTCCCAGAAAGCCGTCAACAGTTGACGATTTTATCGCGCGACTGCTTGACGTGACGCGTGGCGTTGCGCGTATCGACGACCAGCTTGGCGCTGTGGACGATCGCGTCGTAATCGTAGCTTGAATGGTCCGTTGCGATCAGAACACAATCGTACGCGCTGAGGCGGTCGGGCGTCAGCTCCACCGACCGCATTTTTGAGAAATCGTAGTGGCGCATCTTGAATAGCGACGGAAAGTAGGGGTCATTGTAGTCGATCAGTGCACCCCGTCCGGTGAGGAGCTCGAGCAATTTCAGCGAGGGCGATTCGCGCAGATCATCCACGTCCTTCTTATAAGCTACGCCAAGGAGCAACACTCTTGAACCCTTGATGCTTTTCTCCCGCTCGTTGAGCGCAGACGCGACCGCATTCACGACGTGGTACGGCATCTCCGTGTTGATTTCACCGGCGAGTTCGATGAAGCGAGTCGCAAAATCGTATTCCCGCGCCTTCCATGAGAGATAGTACGGATCCACGGGGATGCAATGCCCGCCAAGGCCAGGCCCGGGATAAAATGGCATGAACCCGAACGGTTTTGTGGCCGCGCTGTCGATCACTTCCCAGATGTCGAGCCCCATCCGCAAGCTGAGCTGCTTCAACTCATTTACAAGTGCAATGTTCACGCACCGAAAAATATTTTCGAGCAACTTCACCATTTCGGCGGCGCGCGTCGAGCTGACCGGCACCACCTTTGACACAATCTGTGCGTATAGGCCCGCCGCGGCACGACCGCTTGCGGGATTGATTCCACCGACCACTTTCGGAATTTGCGCCAGACCATACTGCTTGTTGCCAGGATCTTCGCGCTCGGGGGAAAACGCAAGATAGAAATCAGTGGCAATATCTTTTCCGCTCGTTCCTCCGTCAATGGGGCAGCGCAACCCGCGTTTTTCGAGTATGGGAAGGACCAATTCTTCCGTTGTGCCAGGGTAAGTCGTGCTTTCGAGCACAATGAGTTGTTGCCGCTGGAGATTCGGGGCGATAGCTTGCGCGGTTTGCTCGACATAGCTCAAGTCGGGCTCGCGCCGCTCGTCAAGGGGAGTAGGAACACAGATGAGCACCGCGTCCATGTCGCGCAGGCGCGCAAAGTCCTTGGTGGCATCAAAGCGTTTTGCTTGGACGTGTTCATGGATTTTGGCGGCCGGAATGTGCTGAATATACGACTGGCCAGCGTTGAGTTTGTCGACTTTCGCCTTGTCGAGGTCGAAGCCAGTAACTCGGTGGCCTACGTCGGCAAATCGCAGCGCCAGCGGAAGGCCTACGTAGCCGCACCCGATGATGCCGATTCGTACGTTTTTCCCTGCAAAAAATTCAGGGTTGCGCTCCACGCTCATCCTACTGCCTCCTCTGATCTGGGTGATCCGCCTGGCTGCTGGCAGCATGCGGACTGCAAAATTCGACGAAATCCACTATAGCAGAATCGCTCGAAGCACCCGGGGAAGCCCCGGTTACGTTCTGCCTAAATGCCAATGACCGCTTTGCTGCTAGAGCAAGACCGGCATCCGATTGATCTGATTCGCTTTAGCCTGCCGAAAACATCAAGCGAGAACCTCGGCGACAAGTTTACTGACGTGCTCGGCGATTGCAGGGGCCGAGGTGAGGCCCGGCGACTCGATGCCGATCAGCTGCACGACGCGCGGAAACTCGGGATCGCGCTCGATGACGAAGTCGGCCATCCCCTTTCCGTGTTGCTGTACCGACGGCGACGAAGGAGGAACGAGTTTGGGGCGTATCCCAGAATAGGCCTGGACGAAATCAGAAGGCTCTATGCCGGGCAAGAGAAGCTTCGCGCCTCGGGCGAAATCTTCAATCGGCTCACGATCGTTTTCGTAGTCGTTTTTGTCCTGGATGTACCGCGCGGTCGGACCCACCAACACGTTGCCCCACAGCGTTTTCGTGAGATGTACGCCGAGGCTGAGTCCCGCCGCATGAGGCAGGGGATATACCAAGCCGCGGACCCAGTCCTGTTTCGCGCGCACGAGTTCGCAATATTCGCCGCGCACAGGATAGATCTTGTGCCGGGCCATACTCGAACCGAGCATCGCGGCGACTTCATCGGCAAAAAGCCCGGCGCTGTTGACGACGCACCGCGCCTCGATTTCTCCGGCGGCGCTCGCCACACGAATCGCGTCGGACAATACCTCAAGTCGCTCGACCTTTGCGTGATTGAGGATGTGGGCGCCGTTGTCGGTGGCAAGGCGAGCGAAGGCCTTGACGAAATCCTCGCTCGAAAGAATGCCAGTGGAGGGGACTTCCAAGGCACAGAAGCCCTCCACATGAGGCTCGCGCACCCGAATTGCCGCGCGATCGATGATTCGGAGGCCCTCGACGCCATTCGCGCGGCCGTTTTCCATCAGCGCGGTCAGTTCTTTCGCCTCCTCGGCAGATGAAGCCACCACGATTTTCCCGATTTTGCGATGGGGGACTCCGTGCGCCAGGCAGAACTCGTGGGCCAACTGATTTCCGCGAACACAGTGGCGCGCTTTCAGGGAACCGGGAGGATAGTAGATACCGGAATGAATCACGCCGCTGTTGCGCGTGCTGGTGAGCATGCCAAGCCTGGGGAGAGCTTCCAGCAAAAACACGTCATCCCAGCGCATCGAGAGGACGCGGGCAATTGCGCAGCCTACGACGCCGCCACCAATGATTACGATATTTGCGCGGTCCATCGTTATTTCGGTGGAGCCTCGGCAGCTGATTTCATCGGCTCTTTGAGGTTATGGCCCACGTTGATCCAAAGGCTGCCTGCGCACGCCATTAAAATTCCAAGCCCGATGTTTCCAAGTGAGATCGCCCGAACGCCGACGCGAAAGAGAACGATTTCGAACAGCACAGACGGCAGTACGAAGCCTAACACCACCAGAACGAATCGGGCGAAGGGTTGCGCGGGCATTTTCCTCCACGTAAACCCAAGCAGGCAACCGGCAGGGACGAACACCAAAGCATAGAAAATATACTCGTAGCCTTCGAGCTCGGCGGTCTTGATCCGGCGGATTGCCCTAGCGAGGCCTGCTCCAGGACCAAGTTCGTAGGTGCGACGGCGTTTCGTTCCATCAATGAAAAACGAGAGGTTCGAACCGTCATACGAGAAAAGAATATCGCGCGTCTGTTTCGCGGCAAATACGTCGGGAATAGTCCAAGACATCCTGGTGCGCTGCATCGAAAGCGGATTTCGAAACCAGAATACGAGATCGGAGTCTTGCTGCCGAAGTTCCAGGTTCGGTGGCCCCGAAGCTTTCGAGATGGAAAGGATTCGCGCGTCTACTCCCTGGATTTCAGTAGGCTCGCACGTGATTCGGACGGCAAATTGCGGGGTCCTTCGAAAATCTTCTGCCAGATTCGAGACGGGATCCCGGGAAGTCAGCCAGGAATCTCCGTTAAAGACGGCGCCATTCGAGTCGGTCGATTCTGGGACTTTGCCGGCCCAGGAAAGAGCGGGTAGGAAGTGACGTGCGTCCTGGAATGGCGGGGAGCCTAAGAAGTCGTACGCGGCGAGCGCCGTTGCGTCGAGCGGGCCTGGCGCCCCAGCTGACGTTAGTCTCCGGGCAGCCTCGTCCGGAATAGCGCGATCCCAGAATTCCAGCCCATAGACTTTTCCTCTCCACGCCGACGCGCTCTGGCCGGACGCCGAATTGCCGACCACCAGCAGCGCATCTGAGTTCCAATTGCTCAGCGCAGTTTCTTTCTGCAATCGAGCAGAAACGGCGAACCACACGCCGAAATACAACAGAAGGACGATCGCCGTATTCCGCACGGTGGCGAAGGCGCTGACTGCCCTCTCCCAGCCACTCAGTAATTGGAAGACTGCCAAGCCGCAATATTGAAAAGCGAGGCAGCCGACCACGGCACCTATCGAATTTGTGACAACGTCTTCCCAACCCGAGTCTCGATCGGGGATGAAGAATTGCAAGAATTCTATGCTGTACGAGAACAGCGCTCCGGCTGTGAACGTCCAGGCCAGAGCTGCCATCGGCGACTTCCCTCGCTTCCGAATCTTCCCCGCGAGACCGAATCCGTACGGGACAAACAGCAGAACGTTGAGGAAGTCATCCGACAGCCCGGAGACCTTGCCGGAGACCTTGCCGGAGACTTTGCCCGGCTTCTCCAGAAAAAATGGAGACGCGGCGGTGAGAAGGTGCCCATTGAAGGCAAACCGGAAGGGATACAGCGTCAGGAAAAGGATTCCAGCAATAGCGAGAATGAGAATTCGGTTGGACCAGCGGAATCCTCCAACGGGATCCTCCCAATCCGGCTGTGGACGCGTCGTCATCCGCCGGGTGCCAGGTCATGACACCTCTTTTTTAAGTATAGCACGAGGACAAACGGAACCTGTCCTCACAGGAAGAGCAGCGTCTCGTCGATCGCTTCCATAGAGACGGCCTGCCACCTCACGGCAGTCCATGATCGTAAGTCGTTGTAGACACAGACCAAAAACGAACAAGTCGACTAACAGGACAGGTGCTCAATGTCCGTCCGAACAGCCCACGGCGCCTGCCCTTTCTTTGAACCCCCGTCCAGTAGAAAGCATCTCCGAGGGCTCCCTACACTGATCGTGCCATGCAATCAAACCACGGGAACCGCACGCGCCGGGCTTCTATCGAACAGAAAATGGGCGGGCTATTCGCCTTACTTGCCGTTTCGCTTGCTCTTCTGGCGTCTGTAGGCCTTTCAAGTTGCGCAGGATATACGACGACGGCGAGCGCCAGCGGCGGTGGGACCACCGGGGATCCGGGCACGGGCGTTCTAACACCGTCCCCTAGTAGCGTTAGCTTCGGAAACGTCGCGGTGGGCAGCACCGCGACTCACAGCGTGAGCGTCACCAATACCGGAACCGCGACGGTCAACATGTCCGGGGCGACGATTACGGGGGGCGCATTCACGGTTGTCGGCGGGAACCCCTCGAGTTCGATCCCGGTTGGGCAGAGCGCGACCGTTCAAGTCCAGTTTGCCCCAGCGTCCACGACCCCAGCCACGGGCACCCTGACGGTGACGAGCGATGCGTCGAATTCGCCCGTCGCAATTGCGCTCGCCGGAACCGGCATGCAACCCGTACTCGCGATTTCACCGACATCATTGAATTTCAATAACGTGCCTGTGGGACAGACCAGCACGCAGAGCGTGACGCTGACCAACAATGGAAATGCGAATCTCGTTATCAACCTTGCAACGATTTCCGGGACCGGTTTTACGATGAGTGGGCTCTCGTTGCCTAAGACGCTGACGCCCCAGCAATCTCTGACGTTCAACGTTCAATTCACACCCACATCAACAACCGGCGCGACGGGAAACATCGTCTTCACGGACAACGCCTCGGGCTCGCCGCAGACTCTGACGATGACCGGCAGCGCGGTGGCAACGGGCAGCACGCTGAGCGCGAATCCGGGCAGCTTCAACTTCAATACCGTGGTTGTTGGCCGTAACAGCACGCAGAGCATCACGCTCACGAATTCTGGCACTGTGACGATTACGATCAATAAAATCACTACGACGGGATCAGGGTTTAGCGCGAGCGGAATCAGCGTGGGGCAAACGATAGCGGCGGGCGCGAACGCGTCCTTCACAGCAGCATTTGCCCCAACCGCCACGGGAGCCGTTTCCGGCAGCATTGCGATCACGTCAACTGCTACGAATTCCCCACTGACAATCCCGCTAAACGGAACCGGCACGCAAGGGACACTCACGCCGAATCCGGCGAGCATCAATTTCGGAAACCTTCCTGTGGGAAATACATCGACGGTCGCAGTGACGCTGACGAATTCCGGGACGGCCAGTGTGTCCATTACCGCAGACAGCATCACGGGTACGGGCTTGACGATGAGTGGGCTGTCGCCACAGACCTTGACGTCGGGGCAGACGGCATCGTTCACCGTGAAGTTCGCACCGACTTCCGCCGGAGGCACGAGCGGTAGCGTTTCGGTTACGAGTACCGCGCCGGGTTCGCCGCTTACGATCGCGCTGAGCGGAACCGGCACGCAGCCTCAGATTTCAGCCACTCCTACGAGTGTCAGTTTCGGGACCGTAGCCATCGGAAACAGCAATTCGCAACCAATCATTCTCAAGAACAACGGAAACGCGACCCTTACCTTCTCGAAGATCAGCATTGTGGGCACCGGCTTTAGCCAGACGGGTCTCAGCACGTCGACGACGATTGCGGCGGGCGGCAGCACGAGCTTCAATGCGATTTTCACGCCTTCTTCGACGACGACTGTGAACGGTTCCATCACTTTGACCACGAATGGCACGCCTTCTCCTCTTGTGATCAACTTGTCGGGAACTGGATCAGCTGCAACCTTGCTGCTGGGCGCTAGTCCGGCGAGCCTGTCCTTTGGGAACGTGAGTGACGGCAGCAACAACTCGCTGACCACGTCGCTCACAAACAATGGAAACTCAAACCTCACGATTTCCAGCGTGACTGTGACCGGCGCGGGATTCAGTACCAGCGGTATTTCGAATGGCACGGTGCTGACGCCGGGTCAGTCGGCCACGCTGACCGTCACTTTTGCTCCGACAACGGCAGGCGCCGTAGCTGGCGCCAGCGTGAGCATCGCGAGCAATGCGACGAACTCACCTGCAGTAGTCAGCCTATCGGGCACAGGTACGCATTCGGTTTTGCTCCAGTGGATCGCCAGTTCGACGACTGGCGTGACGTATAACGTGTTCCGCGGTACTGCCCCGGGAGGGGAAGGAACGACGCCACTGAACTCGTCTCCCATCTCTGGGACTAGCTACATGGATACGAATGTGGTGTCTGGCCAGACGTACTTCTATGTGGTCACGGCCGTGAATTCGGCTGGGAGCAGCGGTGACTCGAACGAAGCGACAGCGCCGATTCCAACCCCGTAAGATGGTTGGGCCGAGGGTTAGAAGCAGAGGGGGAGGACTTGGATAAGCGGCCCCCGTGGGCCACGGTACGAGTAAGCTGACCTTCGGCACCGTGCAAATCTGTACCAGCGGACAGGTGGCTACACCTGTCTCAATTTTGTACCTGCGTTCAGTAGTTCCGGGTTCGCCTTCCATTCGACAATCTCGTTGCAGGCAAGGGGTTGTCCATCTCCGAGAGCTCTCAAACACGCAGGAGTTCGAGCCGGGCCGGTGGGAGCATTTCTCCCCGCATTCGCCTTCTCGCGCTCACAGTCGGCCTTACTGCGTTAGTTGGTGCGGCCGGTTGCGGCCTGGTCGATACACCGAACACAGGCGGTTCTTCCGGCGGTCGTAGCAATCCCCCAAGCGGGACTCCCTCAGCGATGCTCTCCGCAAGTTCGACAAGCATGAGCTTCGGGAAAGTTGCGGTGGGAACATCAACGGCGCAGCTCGTCACGCTGACCGACACCGGCAAAGCGAACGTGATCATCGCGACGATCTCCGCCACCGGGACTGGATTCAGTGAGAGCGGGGGATCGAACGTGACCTTGACGCCAAATCAGTCGGTCACGGTTTCGGTGAACTTCGAACCTGCGGCGGTGGGCGGGGTCCAAGGAAGACTGTCTATCCCGAGCAACGCTTCGAATTCCCCGCTAAAAATTGCGCTCTCGGGTACAGGCCTCCAGCAGGCGACGCTACAGTCGGTGGCGCTCAATTGGCAAGCCAGCGAGTCCCGGGTGATCGGTTACTTTGTGTATCGTGGTCCGGCGCCTGGCAGCCTCTCGAAACTGAGTAATACGGTGGACACTTCAACGAGCTACACCGACAGCACAGTGGTCGGTGGCCAGACCTACGTCTACGCCGTGGCTTCTGTGGACTCTAGCAACATAGAAAGCGCCCAGTCGACTCCCGTCACTGTGACAATGCCGAACAATTAGGGCCTCAGCGCAGGGTCATTTACGTGACTGCCGGCTAATCCTCTCTCGTCAAGATGAATGTAAACCGATTTTAATACGTCAAGATACAGCTCCGTGGTGACAATTTCCTCCCGCAGTGAATCGAGCAGGTCTCGGATGAAATGCCAGAAAAACTTCACTCAAGAATGCCAAGGCATTTCCCACAAGCGATGGAACGCCGCAGATCCTAAAACGCATACACTAACTCTTCGAGTCAGCACGATGCTGCTCAGCGAGGAGGATCTTTCGGACCTCGTCCACTCCTGCACGGTTGAACGGACTGCCTTCATCAACCGGCTCCGGCTCATGTCTCGGTACGCCCATCGCTTGTTGGTAGTGACAAGCGCACTGAGTCAGGTCAAATCTCCCTATGTACACGGGAGCATCGATCCCAATCGGACGACCCAGTTTTTGGTCGCCGTTCTTGCTGGGCTGCACGTGCCTTTCGTTTGCAGCGAAACGCACGAGTTGGGGGAAGAACTCGTGGGTTCGTACCTGTACCAGGTTCATCTCTACCACTGGCTGGAGTCCAACGATTACGGCCGTTTTCTGTCAGACAACGACATATAAAAGATTGAGCGTAGGGGCTGATGGGTGTTATCTGGATCAGATTTTGGAATGTGGACGGAATTTTTGCGTTGCACACGCGCTTCCTTGGCTCGCTTCGCGTGCGATTCATCAACTGAGGGTCGCCGAACCGCGAGCTAGCGGGGCACGTTAGTTTTGCCGCGATCCCACCCTCGATTTGTCCTTCCGAAGGACCTAATCGAACAGGGAAGATTCTATCCTCACCTTAGGGAGCTTTCTGGTTCCGGGGGTCCCCGTTCGTTGTAAAGGAAACCGTAACGGTGTTCCCCTCGCCCTTGATGCTATAACGTGCCGGTTCCCGTAGATCGATCACGACCCGGGAGGTTTCAGGCGTAAACTGCCCCAGACGGATTTCGCGCACCGGATCGAGATTGCTCGCGATGTGGTTCTCGGAAGTGCTCAAGTGCGAACCCGCAAAATCGAGCACCAAGCGGTCCGGACTCTGAAGGCGCAGAGCGTGATACGTCAGCGGGCCTGAGCCGACGATGCTGACTTCCGTCGTTCCACCATTCTGGGTCAGATGCACCTGACGAATGGCTCCGGCGCCCGCCCCCACGTTCGTCACGTCAGACGACTTGGCCGCCGGTTGAACAATTGCCGGGGCTGCCGGGGAAGGCGTGGACCGGGCGGGCGAACTGGCATCCGTAGTACGCGACACCAACAGAATGAGCTCCTGGTTGCCCTTGCGCTCGAGACGCGGCTCGACTCCGTTCTTCAGCAGAATCTCCACACGGACCACGGGCTTGCTCCCCGCGGCGTACGAAATTACGCGGTAGCGCATCACGAGGTCGGACGCGACCAATCGGGTGTCGGCCGGGTCGCCAGCCGCCACACCGCTCAGGTCGACCGCGTAGAGGTTCGCGTCTGGGCGAGAGGTAGCATATTCGAACGGGCCGTTCGCCTCAATTTCGAGCCGCACGGTGCCATCCTTCACGACCGCACTCACATGCACCACCGGCCAGTCAGCCGCCGATAGCGTTCCATTCGACAGAATCAGGCCGGCCGCAATCAGCGCGCCCAGCCCCCACGCCCTCCACATGATCCTCATCGCTGCGCTCCTGCACTCGCGTAGATTCGCTTCGTAACCACTCGCCGCTGCATTCATGGGCAGAATAGCACGGGACATGTCCGCCCGGTACCCGAGCACGAGCGTACAAAAGGCGTGCACTCGAGATTTGAGGTCGCACAGGTTCTATGAGATAGCCCTGAACGTCGGTCTCGGCGACCTGCGTTCCTCGATGATTGCCAACACCGTCAACATGAAAGTAGAAGGACGTCGCACGCAGCATCGTCCGAGGGGTCAGTGAAAGAACTACTAAAGGGAGAACAAGAGCATTTTTAAAAACGTGCGGAAGGGTGGTTGTCGCAGATCATCATGAATCCCGACCCATCCGGCAGTGAGCAGAGGCCAATGTATATTGCCCTCAGAAATGCCATTGGCATCCAGGTTCCGAGCTGCAGCCGAGACTGGTCCGACTAACCGATGAAACGCTCGCCCGTAAGGTTTCTTGATTTACTTGCCCAAGCGATTTCTCCTCGGGTTTTTATCGAATCGAAGTCCCCAGGAAGGTGAAACTCTATTTCCCCCCTTGCCGCTCGGTGGTACACAACCATAAACTGAGAGCCCTCCCTGGCTTAGATCGAACACGAGGTCGCTCTTTGATTTTCCCACTGACACAACAACGGGTAGACTGATCAGGAGCCTTCGCAGACTCTGCCGGCGATCAACCATGTATGGCAGCCTCCCTTAGGGTTTCAGGGTACTCCCGACGCGGCGCTCCAGTGCATCACGATTCAACATCAGACGCTCCAGTGACTACCAATGCGGTAGGCTTTGTTGCATCGATCTGCCGCCAGCACAAACCCGTCCCGAAATTGCATTCCCCTGTTTTGCCGGCCCGTGTACAAAAGATGCGAACTGTGTAAATAAGGATGGAGATCCGAAGCTTCCGCCGGCGATATCCTGTTGCCAGTGGCTCGCAACTGGTTTATTCATAACGTCTCTTTGAAATAGAGATCCTGCACTCCTCTGGAGACCGCCTTGCAAGGTCCCTCACGGGCCATTCCACAAAAATTCAGAAAGAGGCGGGAAAAATGACGGACGATAATGGACGGACGACTGTAGTGCAGGAGGGGCAGCCCGGATGGGTGATCCCCGCGATCGTGATAGTGGCCATCCTTGCGACAATTGGACTGGGAGTTGGCTGGAAGGGTTTGAGCTACGCTCAGGAAAGCCGGCACGCCTTGAACAGCGACCTCCAAACGTTGAAGCAAAGCTATTCCAAGGACGTCGACTCCCTCCAGCAGCGTCTGACGCAAAACGAGAAGACGAACGCCGACCTGATGGGAGACCTCAGCGTGGTGACCAAGCACTTGCAAATCACGCAGGCCCAGCTCAAGAAAGCGCGGCAGGAGGCTCAGGACGAAACCCAGCAGATTCGCGAGGAATCTGGCAAACAGATCGCCGCCATGGGCACGGAGATGAACGGCCAGCTCGCCACCAAGGCCAGCAATGACGACGTAAAAGCCGTCGACGGCCAAGTGACCGTTGTCCGCACCGACCTCGATGCAACCAAGAAGGACCTCCAGATGGCGCGAAGCGAGATGGGAACTCTTATCGCCCGGAACCATGATGATATCGAAACGCTCCGCCTCCTGGGCGAGCGCGACTACATCGAGTTTACTATCGCCGCAAAGAACACGCCTCAGAAGGTAGGCGACGTCACGATCGAGCTCAAGGGCACCGATCCGAAAAAGAATCAGTGCAACCTTGCGCTCGTCGTCGACGACAAGCGCACGGAAAAGCGTAGCCGCACCATCAACGAGCCGATTTTCTTCTATGCCCACGGTTCGCACCGCCCCACGGAGATCGTCATCAATCAAGTGGAAAAGAACAAGGTGGTTGGCTACCTGAGCGTGCCAAAGGCCGTTCAGCAGACATCGACTTCAGGCAGCGGAAACTAACGGAAGCCTTGGGCATCAGGAGCGCGTTGCCCCGCGATGCGCTCCTGATCTCCGGCACAAAATCCCAGCCTTGTCATCCTAAGCGCAGTGAGAAATTGTTTTGATTTTTCCCAGAAAGTTGAGCCGATTTTAGGAATAGCGGAAATCCGAATCAATCGTTGCTGCCGGGACAACTGAAGGGGACAGTTCGTTTTCTGTTCCCAGGAGGTTCTAGTACGAACCAACGCCAGCAGCTAATAAGTAAGAGGGATTAAGCGAGCTAGGAGACCCGGATCCTAATCCCAGAAGTCATCCCGATCGATGAATTCGACGCCGATCTGGCGGCCCTCCGAATCCATACGGGAATAAACCACGCGGGCCGTCGCGCGGCCACCCTTATCCTTCCGCGTCAGGACAACCGTCCCGCCTATCTCGACCGGATGGCGGCATACGAAACCGGCGCCGTGGCGGCTCAGCGTGGAAGTCCAGGTGTCTTCCTCCCAGGTCCGGCGTGAATCTTCTCGGCGCAGCCAGACCGGCACCTCGGTCGCCAATCGCGGGCTTCGGCGCAGAGACTTGCCCGCCTGTTGTACCCAAAGGAGATCCTCTAGCAGGCGCGCTTTCGTCTGCTGGTCCGCGAAACGTGCATCCTCGAAAAGACTCTCGGCTTGTCGCGCCCACGCCGCTAAGAATTCCTTAAAAGCGGCAGTCGCTGCCGGGTCAAACTCCTGCCCCCTCAAGCGTTTATGGCGCGATTGAAGTTCCTCGAACGAAACCGGAAGGAAACGATCGAGGCAAAACGGACTTGTATCGATTTCGGCAGCGGCGCGTTCCCCGCAGGGTTCAACGCTGCATGGACTGCTCTCAGCTGCCTCTTGAACACCGACCGATTCGATTTGGCCTTCCATCGTTTCGTCCCGGAACGGCCCTGAGGGGCCCGCCTAGCCCTTGGACAATTTCCCGATTCTCTTGGCCAGTTCAGAAATTTCGCCGCTGACGAATTCGAGGTGGCTGCGGCTGTAACGCGACATCTCCCCGGCGAATTGACGCGATATGTCCGCCGCCTTTTCTTTCAAAGTCGCGAGAGCCCCTTCGGTGACAGGCTCCAATGCGCTGGGCCAGCGGGCTTGCGCCTCCGCCTCCTGCTGCTGGGCGGAAGCTCGAACACTGTTGGCCGCCGAGTTCGCGGCGGCGCTGGCGGCGCGCTCGAGTTCTTCGCGAGCACTATCGAGCCGTTCCCGCAGGATCATTTCGAATTGTTTGTCGAGCCGCGTACAGCTCTCTTCGATCTGAACCGCGGACTTCTCCACATATTGCTGGCAAAGCTTTTCCAACTCCTCTTCGCGCTTCGTCCGGTCCGCCGCAACTCTGTGGGCATGGTCAATCACCGGCGCTAACTGTTCCTTCAGACGGGCGATGATGCGATCCACTGCGTCCTTGCAGGATGCTTCGAGAATTCCCTGCAGCCGCTCCTGAGCCTTCGTCGTCAGCCTCTCGGAAATTTCCTCGAGTTCACGATGGCGCATCCCCATTCGCGTGAACGCCCGATGAAGGTCCATTTCGATCTTTTTCGTCCACTGCGCGTGACGGGCTCGCGCACTTTCCTCGCCGATCTGGTTCATCTGCTTGAGTGACTCATCGATCCAGGAACCAGCCTGCGAGGAGGTGGCTTCAGCGACGACGCGCTTCGCCTCTTCCCGGAGCCCAGCGCGCATGTCGTTCAGAAGCGCTGTGGCTCTCTCTTGAACAACGGCTTCCGCCGCTTCGGATAGCATCCTTTCCAACTGTTGTTGAAAAACGCCGACTAACTGGCCCACGGGCCGCGTCACGGAAGACCGCGGCGAGGCGGACTCGGCCGCGCGAGGGCTCGCTGCTTTGCCGCCGTCCTCTTTCGTTGAGGTTGGAGCTGCCTCCGGCCGGAGAACTGCGACCGTCTTTGCCTTCGACCCATCGGCTTCGGGACTGCGAGGCCCGCAGAACGGCAACCAATCGCTGGGTGGCGAATCGATGCCCCAGATATTGCCGGGTGCGTCGAGCTCGATCGCCGTCTGGAACAGGGCGCCGCGTTCAGCAGGACGCTGGGTCCACTTCACGTGGCCGCGTGTGGAAATCGGCTTCGAATCCTCGCCTTTGCCGTTCAATTCCAGTGTCACGAAGGCGTTGGGCAACACCTCGTACTTCGATTCGTACTTGCAACCATGGCAATTGACGGTGACCGTGGATACTTCCTCGTGGTAGGGCCCGCGGAACGAGTCGACTCCTTCCACGGCGAGCCGAATGGCCCGGTTGACGCGCGTGCTGCGCCGCGCTCCACGTCCGGAATGAATGGCAAGCGAGCTGTTCGACATGTTTGCCTCGGTGCGCTGGTTCATACAGGATAAAACGCACCGCCTCGCGGATAATCGGCAAATCGATGAGCCTGCGTTAATGAGTTATTACTTGTTTGACGCCGTCGCACCCGGTCATGTGGAGTGCGGCGGCTAGCCGCTGCCTTCTTGCCTGCTCTGGCCGTTCTCCTTTTGAGCATCGTGCCTCTGAGCTGCTGCGGTGGCGGAGGACGTGGAGGACCAATCGTAAAGCCTCCCACTAACGCGACCACAACGGTTACGGGCACGTCCGGCGGAGTGACCCACACGCTCCCCTTGTCTCTAACGGTGAGTCACTGACCCAGACTGCATTTGGATCACGGAGATCTTGGCATGAAGGACTGCCGTTCGAGTTTCTGAAGGGAAAATAGTTAGACCACCGCGTGTCACGGGCGGGGTACACCTCGCCCATCCCGCCCGCACGAATAGCAGCGAGAATTTCATGGAGGCTCAAGCGGTTGCCGGGCTGAATAGCCATAGGTGCCCGTCAACTGGAATTCGCGCAGTATAACGTAGGGTATTTACGAATTGCTATTTTTCGCAGACACCGCGCTACTCGCCCGCGGGAAATTCTTTGCGGCTTCCTGCACCGTGGGGTAAATCTCGATCACCTTGTGCACTTGCGTCAGCTTCAACGCGCCCTCGACCATGCCGCTCGCCCCCGCGAGCCGCAGCCTCCCGCCGGACTTCTTGAGCTTCGAATAGCACTTCACGATTTGTCCCACGGCGGCGCTATCCACGTGCTCGACAGCCGAGAGATCGAAGATGATGCTCTTCTGGTCGCGCACGATGTGTGCCTCAATTTCTCGGTCAACCTGCTGGCAATCCGGGCCCATCAAAAATCGGCCCGCCATTTCGAGCACCACAATCCCGGGCTCGATCTGCTTCTTTGAGAATCTCATCTCAGCACCCGGTGGATTCGAAGAAACGGCCTCCAACGGTAATGTGCATAACTTCGGCACTTGCAACGTGACTTCGCCAACTTTGGTATGCAACTGCCGCTGGTAGGTACCCGCCCGCGTATTCTGGCGGGTATCTGTCGGCTCATAGCGTTCCGCGCGACAGGGGGGCCGGTCCGCTTCCGCATCCAGCATGGCGTTCAGCGTCTCTTCCACGGTGCTGCGAACCACTTCTCCCAGGTGCGTTTGAATCTTCCCTTCATCGATCTGGATCACCTGGCTCAGCTTCTCCACTTCCTTGCCCGCTTCTCCCTGGTTGCGACCTCGGACTGTGGTTTTTCGTCGCCTAGGATGCCGGCAGCCATGGAGCGCGCCAGGCCCTGGGGGGGCGTAAGTCCTTGGACATCGATGTCCGCTGTTCCAACTTGTTGAAAGTGCGCAAGCCGGTAGCCGAACAACTTAGCCTGAAAGGTCTTCGCAATGGCTATACTCGCCTCTTCCGTCAGAGCCGGGAGTTGCGCAGGCCTGGGGGGCAAGCTGATCTGCAGCGCAAAGTTTGCCAACGCAGGGTCGCGGAGCCAATCCTGCGAACAAATGGCCTTGGCGCAATAAAGATCCGCAGCCTGGCCTCTTTTCACGGAGTGGATGCCCTTGCCGTTGGACGCGTGAAGAAACTCTTGCATCGCGGCCGTCGGTTCCGCGCCATCCAGCAACAGAGTTGGCCTCAGGAACATCGGCAACGTCCACAAACCGGCAGTACTGTCCGCGCTCAACAAAAGAGAACGCCTGCAGAATAAGGCTAGGAGTCGCAGGAATTCCGAACCGTCGGCCGCCGACGGCGCAGCCACCCAAAGAAAAGGCGCGCCCGGGATGCAGTCGGCCAGCCAGGTCGCAAAGATAAAATAGGCTACCTGGCGGAGGGATCCTTGGGGAAGAGCGGTAAATTGGGACAATTGCCCGCAAACATCATGGAATAACTCGCGCGTCGGCGGCGCAGTCGACGGGCCGCAGTAGGAGGGGAGCTGTAGTGCGGCAAGAACCGCGGGATCGACACTTGGAGGGATGTAGGTCTTGCCAGCGAATTTGATTTCAGGCCCGACCTTTGTTTCCGTTCCTGTCCAAGCAAGGACGCCCACTTGGCTGGTGCCCGGATCGCGGACTAGGTCAAGCAGGACCCCGTTCGACAAAACTTCACCTGCAGTAGGAGTTCGATCCATCAAGGCACGACTGCTTAGGATTCCCATTCGTTACAGCCTCCTAGGAAGAAACGGTTCAAGGTTGACATGGCTCACGCCCGGCATTTCCTACTGCGAACTCGGCCGCGCTGCGATTCCTTACGAACTCACGGCCTGGTGGCAAAGCTCACTCCCTCCCCGCTCCGTGATGCGCACGAAGAATAAAACAAGACCCAAGACAGGGGCTCGCGTCTTCAGAATTTGTAACGAATATGACAACTCTCAGGAGCGCTCGAGAATTCGGCGATGGCCACGAGCAGTGTCCGTCCTGCGCTTATCCCGTAAACTGGAAGATCTGAAAGCTGCCTTGAATTTGCACTTCGCTTGGGATAGCTTTTGCGGATTGACGAATCTTGGCGCATAACGACCGCAATACGGGCTAGTATTTGTGATCAAGTTTGGCCGATAGAGACATTGCTTCGTTAACGTCATACGCACGGACGGAAGTATCGGATCAATGCTGATAGGAACAGCACAAACATGATTACGGCCAGAATTTTCGAAACCCAAATGTGGCGCTTGTAGAATCCAAAAATGTCTTCGATCTCTTTTGGGGAATGGGGAGAATACATCTCCGCGTTGATTGTCGTAATAGCGGTAACAGGAAAGTATGTCGCGGATTTTACGTCGATATGGGACGAGGAAAAAAGGCGGCTTGTAAGCAAGAAGTCAGCACTTGTACTGATCGGATCTTTGGCTGTCGAGCTTGTGTGTATTGTCGGTACTAACGTCCACGCAGCCAGGGAACGATACCGACTTGCAATCGATCTCGAGCGGGAGAAACAAAAAACAGCAGCATCCGAATTCAAATCTGCCCAGGACCAAAAAGACTTATGGATTCTTGGGATACCAAACCAACAATCGGCGCGCCAACTCGCCGACATTATTTTCAAGCAATCTCAACGCGTGATCGATTTCAATGCCTTCGTGAACGCCCTAAAGGGTAAGCCGAAAGCATATGTGAACATTCTGTATAAACGCGAAGATATGGAGGCCTGGGAATTGGCATCCCAAATTTACCAGGCTCTTGGAGAAAAAGATGCCGGCTGGGATGTCTTCAAACCAATGCCATTACCCATTTCATACAGCAATGAAGAACCTACGGAACGCAAGTTTGGCGGGGGACTCGGTATCGGCGTTGTTTCCAAGCAAGCCTGGCATGGAGGTAGCGCCGACACAGCTCTCGATGCTCTTGTGGCCGCACTGCGAATATCGCTTGGAGAGTTCGCGGCCGCAGAAGTGACGCCAAACCAACAAACCGACTTGCCCGATAACACCATCAGACTCGTTACTGAGCGAGCGGCATTTCTCGAATCAGTACAGCAAGAGTTGACTTTGGAGCTCGTCCGCAGCTGAAGCGTCAAGTCGCCTTGGTGGCACCCTCCGTCATGACTTCGTATGCCAGGCCGCCACGGCCTCTCGGAAGCGGGACTTGCCGGGTTACTTGATATTCTTTTTCCCGAATTCCTGCATGTGGGCGCGGTCCGCGGCTGCCCCGGTGGCGTCACCCGACGCCTCCTCCGCCAGGGCACGGAGTCCGTATACATTCATATTATTGGGTTGGAGCCGGATGACTTCGGTGTAGTCCCGAATCGCCTTGTCGTACTGCTTCAGGTTGCTATAGGCGTTGCCGCGTTTTAAATGGAACAGAGAATTATTCGGCATTAGGCGGACGGCCTCGCTGAAATCCTGAATGGCGTGATCGTACTGTTGAAGAAGATTGTAGGTGGTGCCGCGGTTCCCGTAGGCGAGTGCGAACTTCGGGTTCAGGCGAATCGCTTCGTTAAAATCGGGCAACGACGCGTCGTACTGCTTGAGCAGCTGGCGGCCGAACCCGCGGCAATTGTAGCCTCTGGGCTCGTCAGGCTTGAGCTCTATGATCTTGTTGCAGTCCTCCAGACTCAATTCGTATTGGACCAGCCTTCGCCGGGCTTCGGCGCGTTGCACGTAGGCGTCGACAAAATCCGGCTTGTTGCCGATCGCGTCGTCGAAACGGAGCACGGCTTCCGTCACCTTGTCCTCGTCCATCAGGCGCATGCCGTCGTCATACGCCGCTTTGGCGTCGATCGAAGGTGGTGCCCCGGATGCCGGCGCAGCGGACGGAGTGGTCGCCAGGACCGCTTTGGGTTCCGGTGACGGTGCCCTCGCAGCGGGTTCGGGGTGAGAGGGCGGTGCGGGCGCCGGCGTATTGTCTGCTGGCATACTCGCTACCGGCACTGCCTTGGCTGCGGGCACCTTTGCTTTCTTGGACTCTGGGTGGCCGGCGGGGGGAGCCTCTGCTGCTTTGGCCTCGGGCGCGGCGACCGCTGGAGTTGCCTCGGGAGGCGTCACTCCTGGCTGGGGCGTTGCAGCAATCGCGCGTGGACTCTCTGCTTCACCCCGCTCATGGACGGTATGAATCCAATAGCCGCCGCCTGCCAGTAGCACCGCCAGTATCACCACACCGGCAGCGATCCATTTTGCCGAACCGCTCCCGGCGGTGCGAGGCTTGGGCGTGGGAAGAGGGACGCGGCCCTCGGATTCCGTGATGGAGAATGTTCGTACCGGCTGCTGAATATTCTTGAAGTTCATTTCGCCGAGAGACACGAACGAGAGCGACAGTTTGTTGCGTATCTGGTCATAAACGCTGCCGGAAAGACAGATTCCTCCCGGCTCCGCAGCCGTCTGTAACCGCGCGGCCACGTTGACGCCATCCCCCATAAGGTCCTGGCCCTGCACCATCACGTCACCGAGGTTAACCCCGATTCGGAATCTCACCTGACGGGACGGCGGCAACTGATCGTTGCGGGTGCGCAGCGCGGCCTGGATGTCGGTCGCGCACCGCACCGCTTCCACCGCACTGGCGAACTCCGCCAGGATCGCATCTCCGGCGGTATTGAAAATGCGTCCGCGATGTGTCGCCACCAGGGCCTCGAACACTTTCTTGTGACCTCGAAATGTCTTCAGCGTCTGCTCTTCATCCTCGCCCATGAGACGGCTGAATTCGGCAACATCAGCGGAAAGAATTGTCGCTAGTTTGCGAACAAGAATCTGTGAACTTTGGCTATTGGGATCGTCGGGCATTTCTTCCGCTCCAAGGTCGGATTTGCCGCGAATGATAGCATTGCCGTTACCCATCTTGAAGTGTAGCTATGTGTCCGGAGCCTTTCCGCAGGTCTAGCTTCGCCGCCATGGACCAGAATCGGTAGCTGTCTGGACTGTCACCGGTTGCTCACGGCTTCGCTTCGAGCACGATGCCATCGGATCGGTAGACCCTGATGCCTTGCGATGGGTAGCCAAGTGACAATCTCAGATCAGAGTCCTGCTGTAATTTACTTTCCCTGAGCTAAGGATTCCACTGTATACGGATGGCGTCGAAATCCTGTTTTCTTAGTTCTTCTTTGACTTTGAACGTAGAATCGGCGTCACGGTACGGCCCGATGATCACTCGATAGAAACGATCCGTTCCGCGCCGAGACACAAACGCTGGAAAATTCCTCTTACGTAACGACTCCGCTAGCGCGTCGGCATCGTCTTTGCGCGTCATCGCGCCCACTTGCAGTACGAAACCGGGACGGTCGAGTGGCTGCTTGGGATCAACAAAGATAGGCGGGTTCTTCGGAATCACCGAGTCATTGGATGGTAGCGCAGGCTGGGAAGCTGTAGCTGGGACTTCCCTGCTCTGCCGGTTATTTTCGACGTTTCGAAAATAAATGCCCAAGAAGAAAAAAGTTGATAGCCATAGAACCAAAACCAGAACTCCGATCCATTGGCGCGACTTGCGAGGACTACTCGTTTGATCGCGGTCGACCTTGCCGCGGACACGTGTTGTCTCCTCGTAAGAAAGGTAGAGCGGAGGACGGTTTTCGCGGCCAGTGTTCTCAATGGCTGCTGGCTTTGCACTCGTGGCTCGGGAATATTGCGAGACTGTTTCGAGATCTCGCGTTTCGGTGGCCCTCGGCGGAACCACCGCCGGATCTTTGGCAACCGAATCTTGCTTTGGATTCTCGACGACTCGCTCCATCGTCTCAGGTTCGGGAACGGAAACTGCACTTGCCGGTTCCAAGGCAGTAGACGCAGGCCTCTCAAGTGCGAGCTCTTCAACAGGCGCATTTTCTTCTATGGTTGCGCTTGAATCACCGATTGAAGAAATCCATCTTTTTATCAGAATGCGTCCTTCATAAGGCAGACCAACGAATTCCACACCGACCGTCCTCTTCGAAGGGCTGATCCACGCAATTCGTCCTCGTGCTTCGACCCAAGCCTCGAACTGCGAGAGTTGAAAACGCATCTGCGGCAATGGCTCGTCTGCCAAACTCCGGACGACCTGCATCGCTAATCCACTTTCACTAAGGTTGAGGACGATGCCACCGTTGTCATCTTCCAACTGCATGCAGGAACATAAAACCCGTTCGCGCGGATGGAAACGACGTTCGGAAGTCTGAGGATAAGCGACGGACTGAAGAGTATCGGACATGGATTCTGCAGTTCCGCGGGCTGTGGAGATAATGCCCTGATCGCCAGAAACGTCCGGAAATTATATCTTGGCGCTGCTACCGCTTCAAGGAAGTTAAGTGCTGTCTAATCAATCGCGCGGACTATGGGGACTCTGTTGAAAGTGTTGCTTCGCGCCGGGCTGATAGATGTAGATGAATCGCATCCCATTCGGGAACCGTTACTTGGCTGCTCGGCTAACTCCTGCGTGGTCGGATAGCCGAAAAGAAAGCCGCGGCTAAAGGCAGTTGGATCAACGATCATCGGAGTAAGGTCAAGACAGTGTAGCAACAATGTTGACACGCTAAGAACAGTAGGATAGCACGTTGATACAAAGTAGTTACAAGGAGATCATGCGACATGAGGGCCGTGGTCAAGAAATGGGGAAACAGTGCTTCGGTGCGAATTCCGGTTGCCGTTTTGCAGGCGGCTCACTTGGATCTGGATGAACCCGTTGACGTGCGCGAGGAATCAGGTCGTATTGTCATCGAACCGCTGCGGCGCAAGGAATATGATCTGACCGAACTTGTGAAGGGGATCACTCGCGAGAATCTTCATGCGGAAGTCGCTTTTGGCGGTCCCGTCGGCAAAGAGGCATGGTAAATGGCGCGGTCCTATGTGCCCGAC